>OKSW01000248.1_pt1 | contig 24022 bp, 25 predicted proteins | sample 1606351 | NCBI WGS metagenome assembly OKSW01 (sample SAMEA3879565, study PRJEB24766) | human gut metagenome | biome: human-associated habitat; feature: feces | place: USA | collected 1985/1987 | reverse complement strand
GCCGATTTTCCTGTATCTGCTGGCAAAAAACAATACCGCTGCACGACAGTCCGAGGTGCAGAAGCTGAAGCAGGTCATTACCACCAGTGAACGGCGCATCCAAGCTATCGACAAAGCCATTGAAGGGTTGTTTGAAGCGAATATCTCCGGAAAAATCACCGATGAGCGTTTTGCAAAAATGACCGCCAACTACGAAAAAGAGCAGAAGGAACTGCTGAAGCTCGTAGCTGACGGCAAGAAAAAGCTATTGGATGCAGAGCAAACGAAGGCGGATTTGAGGCTGCTGATGAAAGCACTGCGGGACTATACGGACATACGGCAGCTTACGCCGGAGATCGTCAATGCGCTGATTCGGCGCATCGAGGTTCACAGCAAGGATAAGGAAACCAAGAAGGTCAAGGTGGACATTTACTTCACAGCCGTTGGGCTATTCTCTGTCCCTACGGAAAAAAGAGATGCTGTCAGCAATGGAGGATATCCGCCAAAACCCGCAGCAGTTCAAATTTTCTGCATAGAGCAGAACACTGTGCAGCCCCTTTTCAGAGACTGCACCGTATCCTATATAATTACTTCGTTATGCGTCTCTGCCATCACACAGCATTCTTTTGGTGGAAACTATTGCCCTTGTCATTCATGGTGAGAGAAGCGATTGTGAGTTTGAGGCCCTTGATCTTGAATGCCTAGCCGTAGAAAGAGTGACCTTTCAAAATATAGAGGAGCTCGAATCTAAGTGCATTTTCGAACTGCCCGGGGCGAAAGAAGTGTTCTTGTCCAGCGGTATCAGCGCTGTATCCGAAGACGAATTTACCCAAAGATTCGCCTCCTCCATACCGAAACTCGAATGAATTCACATTCTTGATGCTGCTGAAAATAAATTGAACTTCTTTTCATCCGATGGTATGCTCTTTTACCGGGATGGTATGCGTAATGTTCTTATTTAATTTCCTGCCGGAAAAAGGGAGCCTACCTATCTGATTCCGATGCTCGCCCACCGGCTTGCCTTAATCAGCAAGGGTGCCTTTGAGGGCGCATTCTTTGCAAATAAAATCGTTATTGATTCACCTTGTTTAATTCACCCCAGTGCCTTTGCTGGAATCCAAAACCTGAGGTGGGTAGTCTTTACAAGTGGTGGTGCCGTATCCTGTTTTGCAGATGAGCCTTCCGCTGATTGGGGTGATTTTGCCTTTGAAATTGTCGCGCCAATGGCAGCAAAAGCCGTCATCGAGTTTGCTTATCAGCAAGGCATCCCTACATTGTTCACAAAAAAGTAAATGCAGGGCTGCCGGCAATCGTAGGCAGCCCCCCTTGACTTCTTTACTTTCCCTTGCCGCTACCGGCTCCCTTACCGCTGCCAGTAGTGGTCGGCGTTCCGCCGGAGTAAGTTCCGCCCTTCTGGTTGCCGCCCTGATAGATAGGCTTCATGTAAGAAATCTGCACGAAATGTTTCCTCCTTAAATTATTTTGGAAGGTTTACTTCCTGATGATCTTAGTTTATCATAATTATTCTGTGGTGTTTTTTAAGCATATGTGATAGAATACTCATTGTTAAGTTCGGAAATAAAAAAGAGAGTGAAAATGTCATGCTATACTTGCCAATCGATGGTAAAGATAGATCATCGCCAAAAAGGAGGAAACAACATGGTTATAGAGATTATCAGCTGGGCGCTCAAAATTCTGATTGTTATACCGATTGCCTCAGTGCTCTGTCTTGCTTGGTATGTATGGGATCGGCGAAATTTGCTTTTCAGAGGCATTGCTTTCCCGGAATCATTTATTGAGAATCCCTACATACTCGTGCCTAAAAAAGAAGGAAACGCACATCTTGCCTTTTTAGAGAAGGTGAAAGCGTGCCACCGGAATTACATCGAGGATTATAAGACGGTGAAAGAGGAAAGAAAGCGTTTCATTGAGTACATTCTTTTTCTGCCCAGCATAGTTGTTCCGGATAGAACAGAGGGATTTAGTGCGGCGCAGCTGCTCACGCTTGCAGAAGCACTTGTCGCTCCAGGAAAGCTCACGAAGGAGGAAAGGCCATTAGCCTTGGAGTTTGCAGCGGAAATACATCCGGTCAGTGGGATGAAGGATAAACCTGTTGCTTGTTATCGCTTTCGCCAACATTTGACAGCGACGGAGTACGCTGAGGCCTCTTATAGCAGGGGGAAAGCAAAGCGTAGCGAAAAAGCGCTCGCGGTCTTTGTGATAATTCAAATGGCCGTCATCTTTGGCGAGGTTTTCTTGAGCACATTTACCGATGCATATGTGAATTATGTGTCAACCTTTGCAGAAAAAATCGGGTGTTATCTCACCCTTGCACTGCTGTTTTCCGCCATTCTTTACAGCAGGTGTGTTAATGTGAAAAAGGTTTCGCTGGCCGAAATAATCGTCATGGCTTTTTTGTACACCGCGTGTGTGATTTTGCTCAATAATCTCTGGCGCTACATGCTGTCCGATATCTGGCTCAAAGACGAACAACTCTATTTCAAGATACTTCTTGCTGACCTTAAAAACTGTGCAGGGATGGCTGCGCTTCGATATCCCCTAGTGCTTTTGGCCTCCGCCTGCGGCCTGTTTGCGGAGGGGAAAATTTTCTCACGTGAGGGGCAAAAAGAGAAGGCCGCAGAGGCTGAACAGGTACAGCATGTTGATCGAATAGTTGAAAAGATGGTTTCGGACTGGGAAGACTCCTTCCAATTTGTATTTCTCTTTGGTGCTTCGGAAAATCGAAAAGAGCTTATTCAAAAGGCGGAGGATATCTTCAGGAAGCGCGAGGAAGGACAATGCTTCCACATATCGGCAGACGAACTCCCGCAGTTGCTTCAGAGTGAGAATGCAATTGCAGAGTATTCGCTCCTGATTATCGAGAATGTCGATGATTATTTAATGATTGACCCCCACAATACGGATATTCTTTTCAGTATTATCACTGAAGTGGCAGCTCGTAACGGAAAGGTCATTCTTTCTTCGACTTTACGTCCCGGTGACATGGAGGGCTTGAACGAACGCAATCTGATGCTTCTAAACTGCTTCCTGGCTGAGCAAGTATGAGCGGGATTCTATGGTTTCGCTATGTGCTTGCTCTGACATGCAGTCCTGCCACATGATTCTTGAAGTCAAGGAGGTTGCTATATGGAGAAGATTTGGCTATCGTTTTTTCCGATCGATAACGATAATGCGGTTTTCTACGCTGAAGTTCCTAAAGGGCTGTTTTCGGAGGGAATGGTTTTGGCTCTCGGGAGAGACCACGCGCTTATGCTTTATGGCGAAGATAAATGGGATTCGTTTTTGGAACGAATTAAGACGCTCCCGCCCGAGAATGCCAAAATGCTCAGACCGTTTTTGGCCTTTTCCGCACCCTGCTACAACTGCGGGGACACTGCGGTAAGGGTTTCCAAAACAATGCTTGATTACGCCGGAATAAAATCCAAAGCCTTATTGGAGCGGTCCGAGGATGGACATTTCATATTGCGGAGACCGTAAAAATGCAGTTCGTCAGTGGGGTTACTTCAAAACGGCGGAATGACTGGAGATTGAAAAACACCTCAATGATGCTGTGATTTATATTAATATGTCTAACTTAAATCCTAATTAGGAGTTTCATCAAAGGGCTTTTGAGGTTGAACGGTTTTTTAGAGCCTAATAAATATAGAAGTCATAGCCTTCACCCGTGTTATTCATTTCAAAAAAGCCAAAACGGGGGAACATCTCGACGTTTTCGTGGTGTGCCATCTTAGCAGATAAGTTGCTCACCTCCAAAATCCCTGTGGGGTATCAGACTATCTCCCTACGCGTCCTCAGCAGCATGCGTAAAAGTCAGCACAGGAACTTTTCGGATTCATCTTATTCTACCCGAAAAGTATGAAAACAAAATTGTCACCGTTTATTGTAAGAAAAACGGTGACAGGAATCGAATCTATGGATTTTCGTTCAGCCCCGGTGTGTTTCAGGTTTCTTGATCCGCACCGGGGCTTTTTCGTTTTCTGCGCTTGTAGGGATTTTTATTGGACAGCAACTATGCTAAAATTATTTTTGAAAAGCAGGAACAATCGGTGCATATTCGTGCCGTTAAAAAATAGAGGGCGCTGGCCCTCTGGAAAGGAGACGATAAAAATGCCAATTATGCTGACCAGAAAGGACGGCCCGCCTACGCCGTTCCGAAACGCAGAGTACATCCCGTTCTACTACTTCATTCCGAAAAGCATCCTGTCCCGCTGTGGGGCGGAGCTGAACGCCATCCCAAGGAATCCGCAGGAGCTATTTCACAACCGGGCCGCCTGCGAATTCGTGGAGAGCGACCTGTTCCGACTGCTCATCATAGACGCCACCGCCTTTATGGTTTGGCCATATATGGGCTTCGGCGAGTATATGGAAATTTACTCCGGCTACGACCCGGCGTGGCGGTTCGCCCACTGCCCGGACTACTGGATTCAAGAGCTGACGGACGAAGGCATTCTGGCGTCCGCCGGCGAATTATTCAAAGGTTGCCACTCGGAATTAGGGTATGTGCCGGAATGGCAGATCGACATCTATCTGCGCTACATCGTGCCCAATGTGATGAAAAAGCATCGGATGGACGAGATCATCCGAGTGGCACGGGAGTACCCCTGCTTTGAGGACTTTGACTTCCGAAAGAGCAACCAGAAAACGGACTTCATCCGAAAATGGTACCACACCCGCACCAGGCACCCGATGATCTCACTGGAGGAATTTCAGGAGGCATATGCCGACGCCCACGGCGGACAGGAATATGAGGAGCCGGACCCGTCACAGAATGTGGAGGAAACAGCGGTAGCACAGGCGCTGGTGGATCAGTTCAAGGCCACGCTCAGCGAAAAGGATATGCAGATCCTTGAACTGCGTATGAGCGGCGACACGCTGGAGGAGATTGCCGAAAAGCTGGGCTACAAAAATCACAGCGGCGTGCTCAAGCGCATCCGCAAGATCGGACAGGCTTACGAGGCCTACACAGGCGTGGACTACGGCTTTGAGAGCGGCAAAATCATCGGATAACACCTACTAAAAATCGGTAGGTGTTATTTTTATGCCCAAACGGAGGTGGAGATTATGAAATGGAGAATATACCCGTCCCAGCGAGGGCGAGTCAACAAACTGGTGCGCCGGCGATGCTGCTGCTATGACCACGGCAACTGCATCCTGCTGGATGACGGAGAAGCACATCGCTGCGTGCAGATCATCAGCCGGAGCGGCATCTACTGCAACTATTTCCGCCGGGCGGTACTGCCGTCCGATAGTGAGTTATACGCACAAATCAGAGATCAGAATAAATGAGGAGGATGAGGAAATGAAAACAATCCACAACACAAAAATCATCGGCATTGACCACGGGTACGGGAATATGAAAACGGCAAATTTCTGTTTTCCCACCGGCATCACCGCCTATGACCACGAACCGCTGTTTACAGCAGATATGCTGATCTACAACGGCAGGTATTATCTCACCGGCGAGGGGCACAAGGAATTTGCACCAGACAAGATCAAGGATGAGGATTACTATGTGCTGACCCTTGCGGCCATCGCCAAGGAGCTGAAAACGGAAAATCTCACCGAGGCGCACATTGTGATTGCCGCCGGTCTGCCCCTGACCTGGACAAGCGGGCAAAAGGCGGACTTCAAGGAATATCTGATGAAGAATGCCGAGGTGGAGTTCTCCTACAAAAAGGCGGACTACCACCTCTACATCGACGATGTGCGTATCTATCCGCAGGGGTACGCCGCTATTGCCGGCTTTGCCACCACTCTGAAAGGCGTCAACCTGATTGCCGACATCGGCAACGGCACGATGAACACCCTGTATATGATCAACGGCAAGCCGCAGCAGGGCAAGATGTTCACCGAAAAATTCGGGACCTACCAGTGTACGCTTGCTGTCCAGGAGGCGTTTATGCAGAAAACACAACGGGAAATCAACGATGCCATCATCGATGAGGTGCTGATCACCGGCACGGCAAATATTGCACCTGCCGACCTGAAAATCATCAAGAGCGTCGCCGCCGAGTATGTACGGGACATCTTCCGCAGACTTCGTGAGCACGGCTACGATGAGAATACAATGACCTTGTATGTGACCGGCGGAGGCGGCTGCCTTGTAAAGAATTTTTATAAGTTCAGCACTGACCGTGTGAAATTCGTCGAGGACATCTGCGCCGCCGCAAAGGGGTATGAATATCTGGCGGAAACGCAGATGAAGGCTGAGGCGAAGGGATGAACAAATATCGGATCAATGTGCGGTTTGATTTGGACAAGCCAAAAGAGGCGAACGCCGCACAATATTTACAGGCGCTGGATAAGTCCCGCAACGCTTTTATGGTAACGGCGGTTCTAAATGAAATGCAACGGCAGACATCCGCAAGCGGGGTTTTGCTGGAGGACATTCGGCAGGTCATACGGGAGGAATTGCAGGAGGTGTCGTTTGCTGCGGCATCTCCTGTTTTTGAGCAGGCACAACCGGAGCTGACCGAGGAGCAGCAAGCCGAAAATGAAAAGAGCGTGCTGGATGACCTTGAAATGTTCGGCTGAGCCAAAACGCCGAGATGTGGCTCAAATCGCAGCATTTGAAGCAGAGCCAGTGCCACTTTGGCGCAATACGCCAAGAGGCAAGGAAGCGGTTTTCGGCATTGTGCAGCGCAGAGATACGCTGAAATCTCGGTATCTGACAGCCGCTTTCCTTTATGCCCTGCGGGGTGCGTCCTACGATATAATGCGGGGTGCGTCCTACGATATAACAAGCAGGGACTTTGTGTGCCACAAAAGTCCCAATCACAGCCGAAATCGGCTGACTCTTTGGGGGCGCAGCCCCCAATCCCCCGAAAGGAGAGATGTGTATGGGGAAAGATGTTCGTATTGCCGTCCGCGTGACGGCAAAAGAAAAGGATAAAATCCAGTCCAAAGCCCGAAAATGCGGGCTGAGTACAACTGAATATGTGAAGCAAAGAGCGTTGGGGTATAAGCCGAGAACAGTTCCGCCCGACGCTCTTTTTGTTTGCCTTGAAAAGCTGAGCGAGCTTGCGGATAAAGCCAGTTCGCCGGAGCTGGACAAAGAAATCTGCACGGCGCTGAAACAGATCACAGCAGAATTCCTGCTGCCGGGAAAGGGGTGATGCGGTATGGCCGTAACAGGCTTTTGGCCTGTGTTCAAAAACCTGAAAGCCACACTGGACTACGCCGACAATCCCGACAAGACTACCGCCCCGGAATATCTCGACGAGGATCTATACGCTGCCCTGCGCTACGCAGAGAACGACGACAAGACCGACCGCAAGATGTTTGTAGGCGGTATTAACTGCTCGGCGCAGAACGCCTATGCCGAGATGATCGCCGTGCAGCGGCGATTCGGTCTGCGAGGAAAGGTCGTCGGCTACCACGGTATTCAGAGTTTTCGTGAGGGCGAGGTCACGCCGGAGCAGGCATTCGCCATCGGCAAGGAAACAGCAAGAAGAATGTGGGGCGACCGGTATCAGGTGCTCGTTACCGTCCACCTGAATACCGACAATGTTCACTGCCATTTTGTTGTGAATCCCGTGTCCTTTAAGGACGGCGCAAAGTTCAAAAACAAAATCGGCGACCACAAGGAGCTGCGTAGAATCTCCGATGAGATCTGCCGGGAGCACGAGCTGTCGGTATTGGAAAACAGCGAGTTTTACAGTAAGGGCAAAAAGAAAGAATATTGGGTTCACAAGGCCGGCAAGCAGACCCACCGGGATATGCTGCGCCGGGATGTGGAGGAAGCACTGGCCAAATGCGGCTCCTTCCGGGAAATCGAGTATTACCTGAAATGCCTTGGCTACCGCTTCCAACGGGACTTCCATTATGCCCACCCATCCGTCATCATCGACGGATGGCAGCGCCCCATTCGCATTGACAGCCTTGGGCCACAATACAGCAGAGAAGCCATCCGGGAGCGGTGCCTTGAAAACCAGCGGAGGCCGGAGCTGTACGGATACGCCTATCCGCAGTGGAAACGGGCGCCGCTGCTGGCTATCGAGTACCATCTGCGGCAGGCGCAGAGGCAAGATACCGTTACGCTGCTGTTCGAGATTTTCATTGAACTGCTGAAAATCTGCACCGGCAGCAACATTGAAAACACCGACCGCCGCCCTTTATCACCGGCCATGCGGGCGGAGGTACGGAAGCTGGATCAATATCTGGAAGAATACAAGCTCCTTTGCGACCACCGTATTGAGTCGCCAAAGGAGCTTTTGTCATTTCAGGAGGGGTTGACCGCCCGGATTTCGGCGCTGGAGGAACAGCGCTATGCCCTGCGCCTGAAGCTGCGCCGGGTGAAATCTCCGGAGGAAGAAGCTGGCCTGAAGGAACACTGCAAAAAGATTACAAAAGAGCTCACTCCTTTGCGACGAGAGAGGAAAACCGTTCTGCGTATCGCAGAGCACATTCCCAAAATACAGGAGCTTCTGGATGCCGAGCGTAAAACCGAAATGGAACACAACAACCTGACACGAAAGAAAGAGAGGAAGATTGAACGATGAAACAAACCAACATTGCAGTTTCCAAGCTGCGCCCCTTTGAAAATAACCCCTATCAGGTCCGGGACGATGCGGAGATGAATACGCTGATCGAAAGCATACAGACGCAAGGTGTTCTCTCGCCGCTGATTGTCCGACCGATAGAAAATACAGAGGAATATGAGGTAATAAGCGGCCACCGCCGCTTACACGCCGCACAAAAGGCAGGGATCACCGAGGTCCCTGCCTTGATTTATGCCCTCGACCGGGATGCTGCCGCCATTGCCGTGGTGGACAGCAACCTCCACCGGGAGCATGTTCTGCCCTCCGAAAAGGCGTTTGCCTATAAGCTAAAAATGGAGGCACTGTCCCATCAAGGCAAACGGACGGATTTAACTTCGGACCAAGTTGGACCGAAGTTGACAGCAGCAACAATTTCTGAAACAGACAGTGCTTCACAGGTTAAGCGCTATATCCGTCTGACTTACCTGATTCCTGAGTTCCTTGAAAAGATGGACGAGGGTGAAATCGCCCTGTCTGTCGGCGTGGAGCTGTCCTACCTTGACGAATCCAGTCAGCGGGAGGTACTGGAGCAGTGCGCTATCAACGATTGCACCCCGTCCTATTCACAGGCATGGCGGATGCACAAGGCTGACCGGGAAGGATCGCTGACCACGGCGGTCATTCAAGCCATTATGTCGGAGGAAAAAGCCAACCAGAAGGCCCGCCTTAAAATTCCAATGGAACGCATCCGCAAGTATTTCCCCCAGAGCTATACCGCTGCCCAGATCGAGGACGCTGTGGTGAAGCTCTGCGAGCGGGACTACCGCCGACGAACCGACCGGGAGCGATAAGGAGGTGCAGCCTATGGGAAAATATCGCAAGATCGACTACACGCAGGTCGCACTGCCGGAGGAACTGCTTACCTCCTTTGCCAAGGCCATGCTCCCGGAGCTGCGTAAGTTTTACGCCAGCGACGAGGGCAGGGCCTATTTTGCAAAGTGGCTTCTGAAGCACCCGGAATATGCGGCACATTCGACACCGGAGAGCGGATGACTATAATAAAAATCGGAGAGGAGGATTCTGTATGAATGTAGTCATTTACGCCCGCTTTTCCAGCCACAGCCAGACGGAGCAGTCCATTGAGGGACAGCTCAAGGTGTGCTATGAATATGCGGAGTCGAATCATTATACCGTTGTCGGAGAATATATTGACCGGGCCATCAGCGGCACCACGGACAACCGTGCCGAATTTCAGCGGATGATCTCCGACAGCGACAAGCACACCTTTGAGGGCGTTCTGGTATACCAGCTGGATCGTTTTGCCCGCAACCGCTATGACAGTGCTATCAACAAGGCGAAGCTGAAAAAGAACGGTGTTCGGGTGCTGTCTGCCAAAGAGAATATTGCGGACGACGCTTCCGGCATCTTGGTGGAGGGCGTTCTGGAAAGTATGGCGGAATATTATTCCGTGGAGCTTTCTCAGAAGATCCATCGGGGTATGGCCATCAATGCCGAAAAGTGCCTGTCTAATGGCAGCAACCCCGGCCTGGGCTTCAAGGTCGATGCCGAGCGGCGGTTCTACGTGGATGAGGAGGAAGCCGCCATTGTCCGTGAGATTTATGAGCGCTACGCCAGCGGCGAGACGAAAGCGGAGATCATCCGGGATCTGAAACGGCGCAGGGTCAAGACCTCCCTCGGCAAAGAATTCAGCCCAAATAGCCTAAGCCGCCTGCTCAGCAACAAGCGTTATATCGGCGTCTATCTTTACAGAGGAAAGGAAACACCCGGCGGGATGCCTCGCATTCTGGATGATGACCTGTTTTACCGGGTGCAAGAGATGATGAACAAGAACAAAAATGCGCCGGCCCGAACTCACGGCGAGGGCGAATACCTGCTGACCACAAAGCTGTTCTGCGGACACTGCAAGGAAATGATGGTGGGCTACGGCGGTACCAGCAAGACCGGCAGGCAGTATCACTACTATATGCGCAAGAATGCCCGCAGGAAAAAGTGTGCCAAGAAGATCGTCAGCAAGACTTACATTGAGGATCGTGTAGTCAACGAGTGCTTGAAAATGCTGACCGAGGAGAAGATACGGTTTATTGCCAAGAAGGTGGCTGAGGAGTGCGCCAAAAGCCCGGATAACCTAACCGCTAAGGCACTGAAAAAAGCGATCCAAGAGGCGGACACGGCCATTGAGAATCTCTGGAAGGCCATTGAGCAGGGGCAGGCCGTGGAAATGCTGACGGAACGGCTCAACAAGCGCATGGTGGAAAAGGAGGAGCTGGAAGCCCAGCTCGCCATCGAGGAAAACAAGAAGATCACGCTGACGGAGGCACAGATTTTGGCGTTTCTGGACTATGTATGCGAGATGCCCGCCGATGATGTGAACAAGCGCCGAGCCATCATCAATATCTTTGTTCATTCCATCTATCTGTATGACGACCACTTTACCTTGATTATCAATGCAAGCAAGAAGCCGTTGAGCATTGACAATGTACCACTGGATGATATAGAAACGGCATTTGAAAGCGAAACCGGAGCTTCGGAGGGGTGTTCATCCTTGAGCACCCCTGCTCCACCAAAATGAAAGACCAGAAGCCACGTCGGTTTCTGGTCTTTTCCTTTTATCCATGCGGGTTTTCTGGCTTTACGATTTTGCAAAATGCCACAGGATTTTACAGTTCGTGTGCATTGTTTGCGTTAAAAACGCACACGGAAACGCACACGAAAACCGGACTACTTGTCCGGGTGAAGAATGGCCTCCAGCCCTTCCTCGATGGCATCGTCATATAGACGTTCGTCCTCGCGGAAAATGTGCTGGTATGTGGTCTTGAGCATGTTGGGCGTGGCATGCCCCATGCGCTTGGCGCTGTACTTGTCCGGTATCTTCGCCTCCAGCATAACAGAGGCGTTCACATGGCGCAGGTCATGGAACTGGTTAATGCGGAACACCCGCCTTTTCACAGATACGGGAAACGCCGCAATATATCGCGTGACCGGTCAGTTCAGTGAGATGGTCTGACGTGTGCAGCGCGGTGGCCATGCTGTCGGGGCTGCCGCTGTCGGCGGCCACCCGGGAGGTCATCACCACCTGGAACAACACCGTGGGCAGCGTGTGGCCGGGAATGAAGCGCAAGACCTATGAAAGCAAGAAACTGCGGGAGGCGTACAACAGCTACGCCAAGCCCGCTGGCATCAGCTATGACACGCTGAGCACCGCCATGGAGTATGTGGCCACCCTGGAGAGCGACAAGGATGCGGAGGGCAAAACCGTGTCCGGGTCCCTGAAGGCCAAGTACGTAGCCTATATCCAGTCCATGGGCCTGACGCCCAGCCAGCAGAAGGCCATGTGGCTGGCGCTGAAAAATTCCACCTGGAGCGACAAGGGCACGCCGTGGGAGTGAGAATCCCAAACGCTTGGGGAAGCTGAAAAAATGCCGGGCCGGGGAGAAATCCCGGCCCGGCATCCGTTACAATAGAAGAAAACGGCAACAGCGGGTGCAACTTTTCCGCCGCGTGCGGGCGTATCCGAAGGGAGATGATGCAAATGCCTGAAATCAAGATCAAAATTCGGGACAAGCGGGCCGGAGGCACGGGGACTGTGATCTGCGGCAACAGCGACTACACGGTGGCGTGGGACCTGGATCAGGAGTGGACCCCCTACGACACCAAAACCATGCGGGTGAACCTGGCGGACGGCACCTATCAGGACGTGGTATTCGCCGGCGACACGGCGGCTCTGCCGGCGCTCAGCACGCCGGGGTGGGCATCCGTGGGCTTGTACGCCGGAGACCTGCACACCAGCCGGGCGGCGGACCTGCGGGTGCTACCGTCCGTCACCACGCCCAGCGGTGCTCCCGCCAACCCCACGCCAGACGTGTACGACCAGCTGATGGAGCTTATCAAGGGGCTGGGTGGCGCACAGGGAGAAAAGGGCGACACTGGCCCGGCTGGCCCGCAAGGCCCCGCCGGTGCAACCGGCCCGCAAGGCCCTGCTGGTCATAGCCCGGTGGTAACAGCCACGAAAAGCGGAAAAGTGACCACCATCGAGGTGGATGGGACGGCGATTGCTGCCGTAAACGATGGCGCGGATGCAGAGGATACAAGGGTCATCGCCGTGGCCATTCCCGCAGTGGTCAGGGTTCTGACCGGCAGCGAATTCAATATCTACTATGCTAATGTGATATCCCAGCAGAACGCCATGCTCTGGTGCAGCGCAGCAAACGGGCTGACCATAAAGCGGTATGGCGATCATCTGTCTATAACGGCCAACGCACCCGGGACGTATCCACTGCAGTGGAGGGTGTACGACTCCGGCTACAGTCTGTTGGCGAGCGGCACATGCACGATCATCGCCGCAGCCAACAAGGCCGTTACCGCTTCAGCGCTGGTCATCGGCGACAGCACCGTGACCCAGGGCAACTACATCTGTCAAAAGCTCCTGAGCTGTTTCTCAGCCGCCGGAGGAGCACTGACGCTGCTCGGGACCCGGGGCACGGCTCCGGCCAGACATGAGGGACGGGCCGGCTGGAAAGCCTCCGACTACTGCACAAAGGCGGCAGACGGCACATATACAAACCCGTTCTATAACAACGGGTTCGACTTCAGCCACTATATGACCACGCAGGCCTATACCGGCGTGGGCGTGGTGGTTCTCCAACTGGGCATCAACGACATCTTCTATGCCGGGCTGGATTCCTTCTCGGCGGCTGCGACAATCGGGTATCTGGATACCATGGTGAACTCCATCCTGAACTATGACAGCAGCATCAAGGTCATCGTTGATCTGCTCACGCCGCCCAACGGGAACCCCTCCGTTTTTACGGAGAAATACGGCACCAGTCAGATTGAGTTCATTTACCGCATGAACACGATCCGCATGTCCAAGGCGCTGATGGAGCACTTTTCCGGCAACATCTCCGTGGCTATCTCGCCCAACAACTGTGTGCTGGATCCGGCTCAGGATATCAACGACGGCGTGCACCCCACGGAGGGCGGCTACGCGAAGCTGGGCCAGATGATCTATGAGACAATGCTGGGTGTGCATAGCGATGACAGCGGCGGCGGTCAGGTGGCTCCCTTGTGGGATATGACCGGTCGGACAGGCGTCCAGTGGCCGGAGTATTCCGATGGAACCGTGGGAAGGTCCTTCAGCACGGATAAGTATTATTATCCGCTATCTTTCTCTGGGACTACTCAGAGTCCGGCCGCTGCGACGATGACGGACTTTGCTGTCGGAACGGATACCCTGGAATTTACGATCCATGCGGGCAGCGCGTCGGCGTCTCAGCTCTCCGGCTATGGCATTGTTGTCCCGCTGGCGCTGGAAGCCGGAAAAAGCTATACCTTCGCGGCAAAATGCGCCAGCGCAAATAGTGGTGTGAACCTGATGACCTATAACGTAAGCGGCGGCGTATGGACCTACGCGTCCAATGCCAGAGTCTGCTACAGCACCACGGAGCTTTGCTCCGCTTCCATAACCCCGGAGGCCGGGAAGGGGTACGCTATCTGTTTCTCCCAGAAAAGCGGCGGCGTTGGTACGAAAAATGTGTTCAGCCAGATTTCGCTGAAGGAGGCGTGAGCGGCAACCACGTTCCGGCTGCCCAAGGCGCTCTGATAATCAGTAATCACGCCGCCCAAGGCGGCAGGAACGGAGATTTTACATGAAAGAAAACACGATCAAGGCCGCGCTGGCGGCAGCCCTGGGGGCGCTGTGTGCCTACGGGGTGCAGCTGCTGGCGCCGGTGCTGGTGCTGGTGGTGGTGATGCTGCTGAACTACGCCACGGGCATGGCCAAGCGCTGCGCCGAGTCCAACGCCTGGGGCGCGGACATCCACAACTGCGTCCACACCAATGCCGCCAACGGCAAGGTCATGGGCACCCGGCTGTTCTGCTATGCCATCCCCGGCAAGGGCTACGACGCATGCAAGGCCGTGTTTGCGGAGCTGGCCCCGCTGACGCCGGGAGCGTCTGAGAACATCCAGGTGAACCCGATCTACGAGGTGCGCGTGCCCGACGCGCCCAGTGTGTACTGCGAGTGTGAGTTCCACGACACGGTGGAGGGTGCCAAGTGGATCGTGGAGCACACCACGGACATCGGTGAGGCCATCGCCAAGGGCCTGTGCGAGTATCTGGGCGCGGCCTATGTCCCGGCCAGGCAGGAGGCCCCCAAGCCCGCCGAGCCTGCCCAGGGCGATACCCTGTACCGGGTCCAGGTGGGGGCCTTCGCCGTCCGCGCCAACGCCGAGAAGATGCTGGACCGCCTGAAAAAGGCCGGGTTTAGTGGGTTTATTGTGGAGGGCACCCGGTAAGCGCCGGCTGCCAAGCAAGCAGAGGGTCTGCGGCACAGCCGCAGACCCTCTGCTTCGTTTATTCGCCCTTATACTTCCGCCGGGTGGCAAGGCCGCCCCGTATGTGGCGCTGGGCCTTGTTTTCGTCCAGCACCTCCTTCACCTGCAGATACAGCGCCCGGTTATACGCCGGCAGGCGCTCGGACAGGTCCTTATGTACCGTGGATTTGCTGACGCCGAATTTCCTGGCCGCCGAGCGCACCGTGGCCCGGTTTTCTATCAGGTAAAGGGCCAGCTGACAGGCCCGTTCCTCCATGTTCCCTTTGATAGCGCACCACTCCTAAGCCATACTATGCACCATCACTATATGCCCGGCTTCCCGGCGGCAGAACTCCGGCTTTTTCCTTGTCACGGGAGCCGGATTCTGGTATAATCACCCCAGGACCAGAACAGGAGGGGACCGTTATGAAGAAAATTGCCGTGATCACCGGCGCGTCCAGCGGCATGGGGCGCCGGTTTGCCGAAACTGTGGATACCTTTGACCGCTTCGATGAGGTATGGGTCATTGCCCGCCATGAAAAGGCGCTGGAGGAGCTGCGGGACCGGGTGCCGTATCCCATCCGCGCCCTGGCCCTGGACCTGACGGACCGCCGCAGCTTCCAGACCTATGCCGACGCCCTGGCGGAGGAGCCGGTGGAGGTGGGCCTTTTGGTCAACGCCAGCGGCTTCGGCAAGTTCCGGGCCGTGGTGGACACGCCGCTGGAGGTAAACCTGAACATGACGGACCTGAACTGTCAGGCCGTGGTGGCCCTGTGCCAGCTGACGGCTCCCTATATGCCACGGGGCGGACAGATCATCAATATTGCCTCGGTGGCGGCGTTCCAGCCCATCCCCTATATCAACGTGTACGGGGCCACCAAGGCCTTTGTGCTGAGCTTCAGCCGGGCCCTGAACCGGGAGCTGCGGGGCCGGGGCGTCCGGGTCATGGCCCTGTGCCCCTTCTGGACCCGGACGGCCTTCTTTGCCCGGGCCACCACCGAGGGCGGCGAATCCGTGGTGAAGAAGTATGTGGCCATGTATGAGCCGGAGCAGCTGGTGCAGCGGGCCTGGCGGGACGCCAGGCGGGGCAAGGACGTGAGCCAGTTCGGCTTCGTGGCCCGGTTCCAGACGGCACTGACGAAGCTTCTGCCCCACAGCCTGGTGATGGATGTGTGGATGCGGCAGCAAAAGCTGCAATAAGGCCTTGCAAAGCCCGGAAAACCGGCATATAATAGTAAACTATCTGTACAACAAGGAGAGATCAAGATGGATCGCATGAAAATCGCAGCCATCTTTGCCGATCAGGAACAGCTGGGCGGCAAGGAGATCACCGTGTGCGGCTGGGCCCGCACCATCCGGGATATGAAAACCTTCGGCTTCATTGAGCTCAACGACGGCTCCTGCTTCCGCAATCTGCAGGTGGTCATGAGCGCCGACGAGCTGCATAACTATAAGGAGATCGCTTCTCAGAACGTGGGCGCGGCCCTGATCGTCCGGGGCACCGTGGTGCTGACGCCGGAGGCCAAGCAGCCCCTGGAGCTGAAGGCCGCCGAGATCGCCGTGGAGGGCCGGTCCACCCCCGACTATCCCCTGCAAAAAAAGCGCCACAGTGTGGAATTCCTGCGGACCATCCAGCATCTGCGCCCCCGGACCAATCTGTTTTCCGCCACGTTCCGGGTCCGCAGCGCGGCGGCCTATGCCGTGCATGAGTTTTTCCAGAGCCGGGGCTTCGTATATGTTCACACCCCCATCATCACCGGCTCCGACTGCGAGGGCGCAGGCGAGATGTTCCAGGTGACCACCCTGGACCTGAACAACGTGCCCAAGACTGCGGACGGCCAGGTGGATTACAGCCAGGATTTCTTCGGCAAGAAAACCAGCCTCACCGTGTCCGGCCAGCTGAACGCCGAAAACTTCGCCATGGCCTTCGGCGATGTATATACCTTTGGCCCCACCTTCCGGGCGGAGAACTCCAACACCCAGCGCCACGCCGCCGAGTTCTGGATGATCGAGCCGGAGATGGCCTTCTGCGACCTGGCCGGGGACATGGACGTGGCCGAGGCCATGATCAAGCACATCATCACCCGGGTGCTGGAGCGCTGCCCGGATGAGATCAACTTCTTCAACAGCTTCGTGGACAAGGGGCTCAAGGCCCGGCTGGAGCATGTGGCCACCTCCGATTTCGCCCGGGTCAGCTATACCGAGGCAGTGGAGATTCTGAAAAAGCACAACGACAGGTTCGAGTACCGGGTGGACTGGGGCACGGACCTGCAAACGGAGCACGAACGGTATCTGACGGAGCAGATCTATCAGCGGCCTGTGTTCGTCACCGATTATCCCAAGGAGATCAAGGCGTTCTATATGCGCCTGAACGACGACGGCAAAACCGTGGCCGCGGCGGACTGCCTGGTGCCCGGCATCGGCGAGATCATCGGCGGCAGTCAGCGCGAGGAGCGGCTGGACATGCTGGAGGCGCGCATCCGGGAGCTGGGCATGAAGCCCGAGGACTACTGGTGGTACTGCGACCTGCGGCGCTATGGCAGCTGCCGTCACGCAGGCTTTGGCCTGGGCTTTGAGCGCATGGTCATGTATCTGACGGGCGTCAGCAACATCCGGGATGTGGAGCTCCACCCCCGCACCGTGGGCAACGCCGAGTTTTAACAAATCAACAGGAAGGAGCCTTCCCGCCGAGGGAGGGCTCCTTTTTTGTATATTCACGCATATTCATAAGAAGTGCTAATGCCAGGCAGAAGGAAAACTGATGAATTGCGGATTGTTTTTCGCGCTAATGCGTTATATAATTGGGAAAAATTTGCCGGAGGATTCTGAATATGACCGCGATAATCCGGCGAATTTTCACGACACGCCGTGCTTTTTGCGCAAAGGAGTCTTGGGGCGTGCGCTCCAGCGGGCAAAACAGGCGGCGTGAATTATTATTCAGGAGGAAGATCATGAGAGAAAACACATCCGTACACCGACTGCTCCGGCGGGTATTGTCTCTGTGCCTGGCGGTAGTCCTGGCGGTATCGCTGTGCGTTCCGGCACTGGCCGCCCAGAAGAACTACAGTGCCAATGACTATGTGCAGCGGCTGAAGGACTCCGTCCGCGGCAGCGCCACGGTGGACCTGGACGCCGGAAAGGACCCCAATGAGGTGGTCCGGGCCATGGTGGTCACCGACGTGCCCGCCGCCGTGGAGCAGACCGGCACCGTGTCCTACACCGCCGCCGTGCAGTCCGCCGAGGCCCGGACCCTGCGCTCCCAGGAGAGCGTCATTCGTCAGGTCCGGCGAATTACCGGCAGCTCCGTTATCAACCAGTCCGGCTATCTGGTCAGCGCCTTTTCCATGGACATGACCCGGGCCCAGATGAAGCAGGTGGCTGCCCTGGACGGCGTGGTATCCGTCAGTGAGGTCACCACCTACAAGGCCCGGATGACCTCCGCCAAGGAAATGACCTCCGCCATGGAGCTGTGGAAGGCGGAGAACGGCGGCAGCACCGGCGAGGGGATCGTGGTGGCCGTCATCGACAGCGGCATCAACTACACCCATCCCGATATGCAGATGCGCCAGGACGCCAGGCTGAAATACACCAAGGCCGACATGGAGGCGAAGATCGCCGCCCTGGGCTACGGCAAGTATTACACCGATAAGGTCCCCTTCGGCTTCAGCTATGTCGACGAGGACGACATCAATAACCGCCAGGTCACCCACGGCCTGCACGTCTCCGGCATCGTGGCCGCCAACGGCGACGAGGAAAACGGCGGCGTGGCGGGCGTTGCCCCCGACGCCCAGCTCTTTGCCATGCAGGTGTTCGGCAGTACCGGCAGCGGATTTAACGACGATATCATCCGCGCCGTGGAGGATTCCGTAAAGCTGGGCGCGGACATTCTGAACCTGAGCCTGGGCGGCACCGCAGGCTTCTACAGCGACGCGGACTATCTGCAAAAGGCCCTGGCCTATGCTGAGGAGAACGGTGCGGTGGTGTGCGTGGCTGCCGGCAACGACGGCACCTCCGCCTCCGACACGGGCGTCAACACCAACGACTGGGGCGTGATCGATACCGGCGCGGTGTCCAACCCCGCCACCTATCCCGGCGCCCTCAGCGTAGCCTCCGTGGACAACAGCATGCTGCGGGGCAAATCCGTGACCATCACCAGCGGCGAGGACACCGTATACAGCGGCGTGGTCATGGACTTCTCCCAGGGCAACCACACCGACTGGACCTCTCTGGGTGAGGTGCCCATTCTGGAGTTCGGCTACGGCGACCTGTTCGAGGACATTTTCCCCAAGCTGTCCACCCTGCCCGAGGGCCCCTATGTGGCGCTGGTCCAGCGGGGCAAGGACATTAGCTTCGAGGATAAGATCAACTATCTGATGGGCATGTGCCATGCCTCCGCCGTTATCGTGTATAACAACGAGGCCACCGACCAGGTGCCCACCAACGTGTCCGCCGAAAGCGCCAGCCAGTACACGGCCATGATGGTCAGCGGCAACACCGGCGCCAGGCTCATGGAGCTGGTCCAGGCCGGGGCCACCGTGTCCTTCGACGGCCTGCACGACGTGGTGTATCCCAACGAGGCCACCGGCGGCTGCGTATCCACCTTCTCCTCCTGGGGCTCCACCCCCACCCTGGATATCAAGCCTGAGATCTCCGCCCCCGGCGGCAACATTTACTCCGTGTCCAAGGATCAGAAGTACGAGGAGATGAGCGGCACCTCCATGGCCACACCCTATGTGTCCGGCTGCGCCGCCCTGGTGCTGGAGAGCCTGCAGAAGTCCCTGGCCGACGGCAGCCTGGTGCTGGGCGATACGACCCTGAACACCTTTGTGAAGAATACTCTGATGAACACCGCCGACCCCATTGCGGACGGCAGCGTCATCTATTCCGTGCGTCAGCAGGGCAGCGGCATGGCGGATCCTCTGTCCGCTGCGGAAAACCGTGTCCTGGCCACCTATAACGGCGTGGCCTCCGTGGCGCTGAAGGAGGTGGGCAATACCACCGGCTTCACCGTGACCCTTACCAACTACGGCACCGCCGTCGCCGGCTATACTCTGCCCGCCTCCGTGCCGGTATACACCGACGTTACCGGCCAGGACGGCAGCTATGCCATGGAGCTGTTGTCCGGCGCATCCGTGACCTTTGACAAGACCGCCTTCACCGTCCCCGCAGGCGGTACGGTTCAGGTCACCGGCACCCTGACCATCCCTGCCAACGCCGCCAAGAACCACTATGTGGAGGCATTCCTGCCCTTCGACGGCGATGTGGACCTGTCTCTGCCCCTGATGGGCTTCTACGGCGACTGGTATGGCTGCCAGCGGATCATCGACCTGCCTGCCTGGGACGACGGCAACATCATGACCGACTACTATGAGAATCTGCCTGTGACCACCGTGGCAGCAGGCGATTCCTATGCCGGCTTCGACACCGAGAGCATGACCACCGATCCCGACCACATTGCCTTCTCCCCCAACGGCGACGGTGATTTCGACGCCGCCCAGCCCATTGTGGGCATGCTGCGCAGCGCCGCCGAGGTCACCGTGGACGTGCTGGATGAAAACGGCCAGGTGGTCCGCCAGATCAACCATCGGGAAAATGTTGCCAAGTACGTGGCCATCGACGCCAATGAGAGCCGCTCCCCCATCAGCCTGCTCAGCAGCGGCACTGCCGGCGACGGCACCTGGGACGGTACCCGCTACGACATTGCCACCGGCGAGTATGTCATGTGCGACGAGGGCCAGTACACCCTGCGCATCCGGGCCCGGATGCCCGGCAGCCACCGGGTGGAGACCACTCTGCTGCCGGTGAAGCTGGACCTCACCGCGCCCCAGGTCCATATCACCAGCGCCGCCGTGGATGACGGCATGCTGTACCTGACCTACACCGCCCAGGACTACTCCGGCATTCTCAATACCGCTGCCGTGTTCGTCAACGGCCAGGAGGAGCTGGACTTTGTTCCCGGCAATGACGCCGCTTATAATGAGGAGACCGGCGAATACAGCGTGGTCCTGCCGGTGGAAACCTATCAGGACGGCCAGATGAACGAGATCGCCCTGACCTGCATGGACTACGCCTTCAACGGCACCACCGATATCCTGTACACCAATGCCCGGCTTGACGCCGCCGTGATGTTCTCCAACATCAACAACGACGACAGCCTGACGGTGCTGCGGGACATCAGCTACAGCGCCGACTATGATTATGTCGCCGAGAGCTATGTGAACATCACCGACTGCGTGGCCCAGATCCGCGGCATTGCCAGCAGCAGCGTCAGGAGGCTGACCGTCAACGGTCAGGAGGCTTCCTTCGATGAGCGCAACGGCTTCCGTCTGGCTCTGAGTGTGGAGGAGCCCGGTCTCATCACCCTGCATGTGGTGGCCTATGACGCCGACGGCAGCGTGGTGTTCCAGGCGGACAAGCCCGCCCTGTTCGACGTGCAGAGGCCCTCCGTCATGTCCTATGTCTGCGATAAAAACGGCGAGTGGGACAACAGCATGCTGTGGACCAGCGACCACACCATGGACGGCTATCTGCTGGCCACCAAGTATGCCAAGGACGACCTGGTGCCCATGATGATCCAGGTCACCGACGAGTCCCTGACCCGTATCACCGTCAGCTGGCTCACCGGCACCGTGGACGGCGAGACCTTCTCCGACTGGCTCATGGGCGCCGACGCTGCCGACGTGGATGCCGAGGTCCATACCCAGGAGATCTCTCTGGATTCCCGGGACGAGGAGGGCCGCATGTTCATGAGCTTCCCCTTCGCCTATAAGGAGTCCGTGTTCGTAGACGACGAAACCGGCGAGGTCTATGATTACAGCGCCTGGAGCCAGGTGGTCCGCGTGGAGGCCTATGACGCCGCCGGTCACCGCACCCTGCGCAACGCGCTGCTGTACGACACGGTATACGGCGAGAAGATGTACAACGAAGACGGCTTCAACGATGCCCGGTATTCCGACGGCACCATCCGGGGCGACATTCTGGACCTGGATCCCCTGTGGAGCAACGAGTCGGGCGGCCTGTCCGATTCCCGCTTCCTCATCACCGATGATATGCTGGATGAAAACGGCAACCTCCATGTAAAGGCCACTCTGGATCGGGATGCCAACGTGCTGATCTTCAACGGCAGCGAGTATTGGCCTGAAGAGGGCAGCCGCCAGGTGGAGTTCGACATTCCCATCCATGCCGGGCTGAATCTGACATACGTCAAGACCCTCAGCAGCATGTTTGTCGTGAACGACTTCGGCACCCAGTACAAGCTGTATCTGTACTACCTGCCGGATACAGAGCCCACGGCCCTGCGCTTTGACGACGCGCGCATCGCCGACGGCGCGGTGATCTGCACCAACCAGGAGACCTTCCCCATCACCGGCGATGTGACCCATCTGTTCGGCAACATCAGTCTGAAGATCAACGGCGACATTCTGATCTATCCCACCAACGACGTCAACGTTCTGGGCGATCCCATCACCCAGGTGTTCTCCTACGGTGCGCAGCTGCAGGAGGGCAAGAATGTGGTGACGGTGGAGCTCAGCGATGAGGCTACCGGCACCGCCACCACCGTGACCTTCACCGTGGTGCGGGATACCGTGGCTCCCGAGGCTCCCGTCATTGCCCAGGGCGGCGACGGCAAGGTGACGCTGACCGCCGCCGAGGAGCATGTGACCCTGTACTACAGCTATGACGGCACGGAGTGGGTCCTGTACACCGGTCCCTTTGCCCCCACCGCCGCCAAGGTGTACGCCAAGGCCGTGGACCAGGCGGGCAACGAGAGCGCCGTCAGCCAGTTGGCTGTTGCCGTGGCTGCTTCCCAGCCGGTCAAGACCGGTGACGCAGCGCCTCTGGCGGTATATGCAGCCCTGCTGCTGACTGCCGCTGCGGCCCTGACCGCCATGCCCGTCCTGCGCCGCAGACGGGTAAGATAATGCGGCTGCGCCCGCAGATACTCTATCCATGCCAAAATACCCGGCCTGAGGGCCGCGAACTCTGGGAGGCTTTTTGACAGTCTGCAAAATACCCGGCCTGAGGGCCGGGTATTTTGTTCTGCATGTACGAGTTGTTTGGTACATTTGGAAACATAAAAGCCTGTCAAAATCACGAAAAACGCTGTTTTATTCTACAAATAAACGTTCTCAGTACAAGTTTTTGTTGCAATCCGCCATGGGATGTGGTACCCTATCCACAGAAAGCAAGGCGCCGCCCGGCGGCGCGAGGATCAATGGAAAATAATAGGAGGTACCCCCATGAGCTATCCCAAAACCGGCGAAGAAGTATATGTCAGTCTGAACCTGTCCAACACCATGCTGACCGGCATCGGCAAGGGCACCATCACCCGCGAGGAGGTCTCTGCCGACTATCTCAAGCGCCTGTTTGCCCGCTACGGTGTCATCGTGTCCGCCAAGCCCGAGCAGCGCCGTCTGCTGGAGCTGGTCAATGATAATTTTGATCTGGGGCTGGAGATCCCCGAGACGCTGAAGCTGTTCCAGCTGTCCGAGCAGCACCGCCGCCTGGTGGTCATCAATGTTCAGGGCCTGCGCCGGAAGAACGGCTCCCTGCTGCCGGAATACACCGAGGAGGAGTTCAACGAGGCCACCTTCATTTTCGTGAAATACTACATCCAGGGCCGTCACTATGACGAACTGGTGGAGGAAAACAAGAAGCTGCAGTTTGAGCTGGACCAGGAGGTTGAATGGCGCAACCGCACCGATAACGGCTGAAGGAATCGCGTATAATCCCGCCCCGGCGGGTCAGAATAAAGTCAGGCTTTGCGGCCTGACTTTATTTTTTGCAAGGAGGACCCTCGCTATGAGCAAGAATTGTACCAACGACGGGTGCAGCTGCACCCCCAACATGTCCATCAAGTGCTCCGTTACCAGCTGCGCCCATCACTGCCAGGACATGGACAACTGCGGCCTGTCCAGCATCCAGGTGGGTACCCATGAGGTCCACCCCTCCATGGACCAGTGCACCGACTGCCAGAGCTTCCGCAAGATCTGACCCAATCGCCCTGATACTGATTCTTGATTAAAAAATTTAATCAAGAATCCCGTGCGCTGTGCCCACGCACAGCGTGTGAAAACACGCTGTGACGTCTCATACAAAACCTGACGCACCTTCGGTGCTATAAAAAGCTTTTCAAGCTTTTTAACAGGTTTTGGTATCAATCAGCCACAGCACCAGCAGGTGGGCCGGGTAAAAGCCGTACCATACCCA
>OKSW01000246.1_pt1 | contig 24151 bp, 22 predicted proteins | sample 1606351 | NCBI WGS metagenome assembly OKSW01 (sample SAMEA3879565, study PRJEB24766) | human gut metagenome | biome: human-associated habitat; feature: feces | place: USA | collected 1985/1987 | reverse complement strand
CGTGTTCGTGGCCCTCACTTTGCGAGCAAAGTGAGCTACAATGCTGGCGCCGCAAAGAACGCTACAATGCCCTCCAATCCCTTATGAATGGCAAAGCGGCCCATAAGAAAACGCCATGCAAAAAAATGTTGCAATTTTTCGCGGAAATCTTTGGGGGTATATAAATTAATACATAACTTTGCTGCGGTACAAATAAAAAAGCTGGCGAAAATCCCGACATCTTTGTCGCCCAACGCCAATTGTAAACCTTCTTTGGAACTTCCTCCCGTGTCAACGGGAGCTTATTAACCATTTGAAAATGAAATCTTTCACCAACATAACGCTCTGTACGCTTTGCTCTTCAGTAAAGCCTCTTGTGGCATGCGTTGAAAGCACAAGATTTACCCCCCCCTATCGGTTGACCATTTAACATTTACTTTTAATAATGCAAGCCCGTCTTGCATTCGTGTGCGACGTCGCATCATGTCCTGAACTCTCAGGCATGATGCGGCGTTTGCCGTATCCCCCTGCGGCATCTCTGTCTGCAACGGATGCGGCGTATAGTCTTATCCGAAAATAATTAATAATTTAAAATTTTAGGTTTAGTAATATGTAAAACATGACTTAAGCTATTATTCCGATTAAATCTACAAGGATTTTCAACCAATCAATAAATTCAAATCCCATGAACAGCAACAGTAACAACAACTGCTCTTGTGGCAATGGGGCAAGCGCAAGCAATGGCCCAAGCGCCAACAGCAATAGCAGCGGAAAAGGCAAAAAGCGTGTCTTGAAAGTCGTTCAGTTCATGCATTCTGGTAAACAACATGGCATTGACGACCAACAGACCATGAGGAAGTTCTGGAACTGCGCTGCTCACATGCGCAAATTCATGAGAGCCGAAGGTCGGTATGTGGATAACGCAGGCACCCTGTCGAAGCCGACGCTACTCCACTTTTGGGGAGAATGGGAGCCCGATTCCCACGTGTTGGGCACCTATCCCTATCCCAAGAAAAGCGTAATGCCACACTTTCTCCACGAGCCCTTTCTCGACTTGAACGCAAAGGGCAACGGAGTGGGCTCCGCCCCAGCCAGCAACGCAAATCCCTGCTCCGCTGCTTCGACAGGTACATGCATCCCGCAAGACACCTCGTGTCAGAACACGGACCCATTCGTGTTCGCCGATGCCTTCTACTATTCCCTGTGCCACCAATCCGCAAATAAAGGAAGTAGCACAACCTACCTCACGTCACTTGCCGTGGGTAGCGTCATCCTTTTCGGCTCGAAAGTAACCGACGACAGCGGTAATCCGGCTTTTGCGCTCGACACCGTGTTTGTGGTGGGGGATATGCGAGAATACTCCATTAAGAATCACAAGAAGGATCTGGCAGGTTTCGTACCCACCCACTACGACTACATTATGGGCTTCAGCGCAATGGGTGGGAAGTTTGCCCAGCTACCTCTTACGTGCTACAAAGGTGCCACTCCCCAAGCCCCAGTCAATGGCATGTTCAGTTTCGTGCCATGCCAGTTGGCGAAGGATAGCACGGCTCCGGCTTTCCAAAGGGTTCTCATTCCCCTAAACGCCTATTCTGGCAGCATTCTCAATCACTGCATAACAAAGAGTCTCACGCAAAGCTTTAAAGGAACTCCGGTTTCCCCGAGTGATGCACAAGCTGTATGGAACGAGGTCTGCAAGGCAGTGGAAGCGCAAGGCTGTCTGCAAGGTTTTGATTTCAGATATCAATTAGACCCTGCAATCCCATAGAGTACAAACAATTTCACAATTAACAAAAGGCAATTCCGCTAATCCGGCAGAAGGATAACCTCATCCCGCGTTGGTGGCCTCATCCTTTTTGGGGATGAGGCACGCGGAATGGCCTTGAAATCAAACGACAAAACATGAACAAAATCAAATCATTCAAATCACACGCACTGGTTCGCCATTGCCTTTTGGTGATGGTGGGTATGCTGTGCGCCCTGCCTTCGTGGGCAAGAGAAGTCGTGGAGAACAGCGTCAAATATGAGGTAAACGAACAAGAACAGAAAGCAGTTGTAGTAGGTCTCGCTGACAAGAATAGTTCGACTGCAGAAATACAAGAATATGTGAGTGGGTATCTTGTCTCTGGAATAGAAGGCGGTGCTTTCCAAAATTGCCGTTCTCTCACCTCCATACACATTCCCTCTTCGGTTACAAGAATTGGAGAGAGTGCTTTCGAAGATTGCCGTTCTCTCACCTCCATAAACATTCCCTCTTCGGTTACAAGTATTGGAGATTATGCTTTCAGAAGATGCAGCGCTCTCACCTCCATATACATTCCCTCTTCGGTTACAAGTATTGGAAATGGTGCTTTTAATGAATGCCGTTCTCTCACCTTCATAAACATTCCCCCTTCGGTTACAAGTATTGGAAATGATGCTTTCAATAGTTGCAGCTCTCTCCCCTCCATAAACATTCCCTCTTCGGTTACAAGTATTGGAAATTATGCTTTCAATAGTTGCAGCTCTCTCACCTCCATAAACATTCCCCCTTCGGTTACAAGTATTGGAAATGATGCTTTCTATTTTTGTATTTAGAGCCTTATAACTAACCATAACTTACTATGATTAACTAACCATAAAGTCTTGATTTTCAACACTCTTTGATTTTTAACACTTTCTGAGTGCTTTTTGGCAGTTCCCGATTTTCCACATATTTTTGCAGCGTATTTCTACCGTGGAGAATTTGCGGAGCTTTTATTTTGTCATATCGTGAACGTAGTTTACAAGGGTTTACGAGTGGTTACGATGGAGGACAGATTTGAAGCAGATAGGCAAAAAGCGTTATATCGTGGACTGGGTTGACAAAGGTTGTCAATGGTTCACTTCCGTTTACTCCATCGGTGGAATACTCAAAGTATGTAGAACATAGCAATATCAAAGAGTATGAGACCGACAAGAAAATGTGAATTTTGTGGCAAGACATTCGTGCCAAGAAGCGGTATGCAGAAATACTGTTCCGAGGAATGCCAGGCAGAGGCAAAACGTCTTAGGAAGAAAAGACAGCAGGACTTGATTAACGGTATTGAGCCAATCATGGATCTGCAACATCAGGAGTATCTTACCTTCTCCAAAGCAGCCATACTGATGGGATGCACCCGACAGTATATCTACAAACTTGTGGCTAACGGCAAGTTGAAGGCATCAAGATTGAGCAGCCGAATGGCATTCGTAAGAAAGGCTGATATAGAGAAGATGTTTGAGGGTAATCCCTACAAGCGTGTGGTTCCTGCCAGCAAGAGCAAGCTCAGTAAAAAGGCAAAAACAGAAAAGCCAACACAAAACCAGGAACCAATAAAAGGGAAAGAGGAGAATGAGGTGCTTGACTATTATTCGGGTGAGGAAGTAATGTCCATTTATAAGGTCAAGAAGTCTTGGCTCTACACCTCCGCTAAGCGCAACCAGATACCGATGTGCCGTATCGCTGGCAAGAACTATTACAGCAAACGACATATTGATGAGTTCTTCGGAACTGCCGTTGACCTCAACAGCATCACGGTATGGGTGACTGCTGATGATGTAGAGGAAGCTTTCAGCATGAGCAAGTCGGCACTCAGGGCATACACCTACCGTCATAAGATACCGACCAAACGTGAGTATGGTCGCACCTATTATTCCAAGGAACATATTGAAGAACTTCGCAGGACTGACCTCATGAGCGATGATAGCTATTATACCACAGAACAAGTGCAGCAGTTGTATGGTCTGACAAGTGCCAATATCTGCCATATTGTGAGAGTTCACCATATCAGCAAGGTAAAAGTGGGTGTAAAAAACCTGCTTTTGAAGACGGATGTGGAGCGTGCAATGGCAGAAAGGGCAGCTAAAGGACTGTGATTTCAAGTGATTTCAGCATTATCCATCAGTTACTATGAATAATTGGAGTCACGGAAGCATCATTCAGTTATTTTGCAGCCGTGAAGAGACACTTCACCACGAATAATCATCAATAATACATATCAGTTATGAGCAACATTTGCAAGACCGTATCATTGCGTACACGCAAAATCAAGGACGGACACATGCTGTCCTATTATCTTGACTATTATCCAGGCTATCGTGACGAGAGCACGATGAAAGTCATCCGCCATGAGTCGCTTGGCATCTACATCTATGCCAAGCCGAAGAACCAGACGGAACAGAAGTACAACCTCAACCTTACGGCAAGAGCCGAGGCGATACGCTGTCGTCGCTTCGAGGCTATTGTCAACGAGCGTTACGATTTCTTCGACAAGGAGAAGATGAAAGGCGATTTCCTCGCCTACTTCAAGAAACTGGCAGACAAGAAGAACTCCAAGTGGCAGCACGTCTATATGCACTTTCGTACCTTCACGCAAGGCAAGTGTACCTTCGGGGAGATAAACGTGGACTTGTGCAACAGATTTCGTGAGTATCTGCTGACAGCACCACAGGGACTGCATAAGAACAGAAAACTGCATATCAATTCGGCAGCTAACTACTGGTCTACTTTCCGTGCTTCAATCCACACAGCCTATCGTGACCGCAAGATAAAGGAGAATCCAAATGGTTTCTTGGAACGTATCGAGACCATCCCGACAGACAAGGAGCATCTTTCACAGGACGAGGTTATCCGCTTGGCATCCACTCCATGCTCCGCCCCTGCATTGAAGCGAGCCTTCCTGTTCTCTTGCCTAACGGCATTGAGAAAGAGCGACATCAAGAAGCTCACTTGGGAGGAGATACAGCCATACGGCAGCGATGGCGTGATGTATGTCACTACACGAATGCAGAAGACAAAAGACATCGTGCATAACCCAATCAGTGAGGAAGCCTTGGAACTGATAGGCTATTCACCGGATAAACGAGGCAAGGTGTTCCCTGATTTCAAAGACTCCATGACACAGGCACCATTGAAGAACTGGCTGAAAGATGCAGGGATTACCAAGCATATCTCCTATCATTGCTCACGTCACAGCTTTGCCTGTCTCCAGCTTGATGCAGGAACCAGTATTGCCGTAGTGCAGCGTTATCTCGGTCACAAGAATGTGGCAACGACAGAAGTGTATGCCAAGATTTCCGATGCTCAGAAACGTGCTTCGGTTGGCTGTATCACCTTGAAGAAGTAACCTTTTGACAAAAAATATACGGAAAAGGACTGTTGGAATAATTGAGTTTCAATAGTCCTTTTCTCATTTTGTTGGTTCTATTTGCTGTCGTGGATAGAACCAATCCGACAAATACATCCTAATTTCTGTTGATATTAAAGAGGAACTGCAAATTTCCCTTTTCTTTGCCCTTACCTTTGTAGTCAGCAATTAGCAGCAACTGGCACTAACGAGCAGTTTCAAGTATGATTCAGAGTATGAAATCATATTAGAACGCTAATAAAGCGTAAAAGAAAGAGTGCCAGAGAACGTAAATGCGGTTTTTACATGCTTCTGCATCTAACTTTGTGGAAGTTTTTGAACGAATAACAATAAAACGAATACAATAATGACAGTAAACAAGACAACTTCAGATTGTACCATCTACGCTTTTGTTGGTACAGCAATTCTCGCCATCTCTCTTGTCGTGGCGGTGTATGTAGGCAATGACTTCCACCAAAGTCTGTTTGTCGAGTCAATCATCTTTGTAGGAAGCAACATCCTGCTTTGGGCGATATTCATTTCTATGGTGAATTATCCCTATGAACTGATGACCATTGGTAGCAACAGCAAGACAAAGAAAAACGTTGTAGAAGCAGAGCTTGCAACAGAACAAGAACAGCCAAAGCAAACATTACCACAAACAGAGTCAGCACAATATAGTCATGAGGACTATGCCAAGTGTGTAGAGGCACAAGAAAAAGAAGCACAGGAGATAAAGGAAAAACGAACGAGAGCCGTACTTGACTATGTGCATCGTACCATGTCAAGGTTTCTGTATGAGGAAGATTTGTACAAGGTAATTGAGGCTGTCAAGGAATGGAGCAACGACACCAACTATACCCCGACAGCAATAAACCGTTTCAAGGAAAATGTTGAGAATATCCCTTTAAGGCACTTCGTGTGGAATATCGCAGAACGTTTGGGTAAACGTGATTACACAATGGCCATGCGAATAGCTTTTATCAAGGCATTGTTCCCCAAACCGTTTGAAGGCTTGGACTACAGCACATTGAAGAACCTGAAAGCACCATGTTCCAATGATGTCATTCCTATTGACGAGCCTGCCAATAGTAGATATAAGTTTCATGATGTTAAAGAGGAAACTCCCGAATAATCCCCATTGTTAGAGTTATTCCTTCGTGAATGACAAATGACTGTCACGAACCTCAGTAACGGAAGCATCATTCTGTTCCTTTGCACCAGTTATTAACAAAGTATCAGAATGAATAAGGAATTAACTTTCAACGACCTTCCAATGGTCGTTGCCCAGCTTCGGGACGAAGTGGTGGGCATGAAGCAGATGATCATCAGTCTGCAATCACAGAACAAGCCACACAAGGCGAATACGCACATACCTATGAGTGTGGAGGAAGCATCGGCATACCTGAAAATGCCGATGGCAACTCTCTACATGAAACTTGGCAACGGCAGCATTCCTGCCACTAAACCTGGCAAGCGTTATTGCCTCTATCAGGATGAACTAGACAAGTGGCTGGAGACTAACCGCAAGAATCCGGTACCTCTCACAGCAGAGGAGGAGAATGCAGCCATTCTTGCAGGAAACAAGCGCAAGCCGAAACCCTTAAACTGGTAATCGTATGGATGCGCTTGAACTCTGCAACAAAATCAACATGGAAGCCGAGTCTTTAGCGGACTCAGGCTTCCCTCTTGAGGTGTTTCCACAAAAAATGCAGTCCATCATCATAGACATGGTGGTGCACGGCAATTTCAAGGTGGATTATGTCGCCATGTCCATGCTGTCGGCAGCATCAGCGGCTCTTGGCAATACCTATCGTATTCACGTTAAGCAGGATTGGGACACGAATGCCGCCCTTTATATCATATTGGTTGGCAGACCTGGCATGGGCAAAACTCCACCATTACAGCTTGCATACAAGCCAATTCGGGAGTATGAACGAAAGCTGTTTGACAAGTTTTGCTATGAACTTGACCTATATGAGGCAGCATGTGCAACAAAGGAAAGCGGAAGCAAGGAAATGAAGAAGCCTATTCTGAAAAGGGTCACATTGGATGACTTTACATTGGAGGCTCTGGTATTGGAGCATTACAACAACTTGCGTGGCATAGCCATCAACTATGATGAAATTCTCGGACTGCTTGCCAATACAGACAGGTATGGGAAAAATCCCATGCTTGAACGCCTACTTTCCATCTGGAGCGGATGCCACTTGGAGAACACACGTGTCAAGAATGACCGCCCACAACGTGTAGAAGAGCCATGTGTCAACATCATCGGTACAACACAGACCAAACGAATGAAGGAACTGATGGCTTCCAAATTCATGGATACAGGTTTTCTTGACCGTATTCTGGTTGTATATCCCAAATCCAAGAAAGTTCCACACTGGCTGGATGAGGAAGACAGCCATGTGCGCCAGAGCGAGGCTTCAAGAAAATGGGCTGACATCATCGGGAAAATCTTTGGACTTGACTATGCAAGGTGTAATGACACAAATGAATGTTGTCCAAATATCCTTTATATGGACAAGGACGCACACTCCCTTTTCTTTGGTTGGTGGAACAGAAATGTGGATGCCATCAATGCCATAGAGGACGATGAAGATGTTGAAACGAGGGTGATGAAGCACAATACCCACGTCGCACGCATTGCCTTATTGCTCCAAGCTCTAAGATACGCCTGTGGCGAGAGTCATCTGCAAAGTATAGATGTGGATTCCATAGAAGGAGCATTACGACTCAATGAGTATTGTGAGAATTGTTATCAACGCTGCCGAGCCTTTGTTGCTGAAGACACCTGTGATTCTATGTCCAAGGAGTTGCTGTATCTGTTGGAAGACAGTTTTGACACAAAAACAGCCATAAAAACAGGAATGGAGAATCTGCATGTTACAGACCGTACTGTGATGAACTATATAAAGGAGCTTATGAAGTCTGGACTAATCACAAAGGCAAAGAAAGGATTTTACGAAAAAGTAAAGTTCGAAACAGGACAGGCTACTGAAACATAAACCAACCTGTTTTCAGTATTCATTTGTTTCAGTTTTTCAGTTGACAAGTGCGTAACTGAAAACATGAAAGAACTGAAAGCTGAAATTCACCAATAATTCATTTCAGTTACGATGATGAACGAGTATAGATTTCACTTGGAGAAATACAGATCGGGTAATCGTTACACATGCCCGAATTGTGAGCGCAAGCGTTGTTTCACAAGATACATAGATGATGAGGGGGAAGTATCCTTCCCTGACAATGTAGGCAAATGCGACCATGAGCATAGTTGTGGGTATCACTATACTCCTAAAGACTATTTCCGTGAGCATCCAGACTTTCTATCTAAGGACAAATTGCCATATCCGACAAGAAGGAATATCCAACCGAAAGTCGTAGAAAAGCCTATTTCCTATATCGCCAACGCTATTATGGAGCGTTCCTTGTCTCATTACGGAATCAATCCGTTATACTGGTACCTTTCCAAGGTCTTTGGTGAACAAGAGACAGAAAGGCTGATGAAGATGTATCATGTCGGAACATCCTATAAGTGGGGAGGCTCAACCATTTATTGGCAAGTTGACAAGGATGATAAGGTGAGGACTGGCAAGGTCATGCTATATAATCCCAAAGACGGACATCGTGTGAAAGAGCCACGTTCTTATGTTGGATGGGCGCATGCTTTTCTTCATCTTCCAGATTTCAACTTGTGCCAATGTTTCTTTGGTGAGCATTTGCTGGCACAGCATCCCACAATGTCGGTCGCTATTGTCGAGAGCGAAAAAACTGCCATAATCGCATCACATTTCATCTGGATGGCAACTGGAGGTATGCATGGCTGTCTCAACCAAATCGCTGTCAAGGTATTGGGAGGTCGGGACATCATTCTATTCCCTGACCTTGGAGCAACGGACAAATGGAAATCAAAAATTCCATTGCTGCAATCTGTTTGCAAAAGGGTTGTCATAAGCAACATCTTGGAAGACAATGCCACCGATGAACAAAAGACCAAAGGTCTTGACATTGCAGACTTCCTACTGATGGCGGAAACACCGCAGATGGCGCTACAAAGGCTGATAAAGCAACATCCGCCACTCCAACATCTGATAGACTGTCTTGGGTTGGTGTTGGTGGAAGAGTCATAGCAGAGTGGGTAAGGATCTGCGAGCACGCTTGCGTGACGGACTTTCACAAAAGTCCTAACATAATAGGGACTTTTAGATTCACTTGCTGACGCTGTTCACTTAAAAAGTCCTTCTATTATGCTCAGGCTCCGCCCGAGACCTGTCACCAGTCATACTATAACAATGTTACAAACTCAAACAAGATTCTTATGGAAAGAAACACACCACGTGCCGCCATTCATGTAGGCACAGACAAGAAATCGTTCTCGTCCCAAGTGGGCAACGAGGCGGAACGCAGAGGTTGGGACGAGAAGCGTTACCAACTAAAAAACGCGGACATAGATAAGAACAACCATTATAACTATTCACGCAAGATACTCAACTTTGAGATAGTCAAGGGTGGAAAGATAGTGCCTCTTGGTTCCCAGTCGGTGCCGTTGCATGAACGCTTGCAGCACAGACTTGATGAACTTGGCTTCAAGCCGTATATGGATGCCAAGCGTCCCGACCAAGTTTCAAGGAACAGTCCGAACTGCACTGTCGGCATCATCTTCAGTGGTGACCATGATGTGCTTAACAGGCTTGCCTTTGGTGAACAGAAACTCAACACGTCAGATCCAAATGCTGACCACAGCAAGGTTGTATTGCAAAAAGGCATCTATGACTGGGCATTGGACACCTACCGCTTTGCATGTGAGAAATGGGGAGAAGAGAATGTCATCGGCTTTGATGTGCATTGTGACGAGACAAGCATCCATGCCCATGTGCAGACCGTGCCTGTTGAACAAGTAAGGAAACGTGGGCGCATCGGAAGCAAGTACATTCACAAGGATAATCCAGAAAATGTTCTTACAACCAAAGAATGGAGAGCACTTCCAAAAGAAGAACGTGACAACTACACAAAATCGGAAGCGGCAAAGGGTGTTGTTGAAAGGGTCTCTTATGCCAAAGTGTGGGGAGAGCGAGCAAAGGACAAATCACAATACCTTTCCCAACTGCATACTGACTATTACAACAAGGTAGGTCATAAGTATGGCTTGGCAAGAGGTTTCTCCTATGATGAACTTTCAGAGGAAGAAAAGCGAGGACGCAAGCATAAGAACAAGGTGGTGCTTGAAGCTGAACGTCAGGCGAAAGTCGCTCTTGACAAAGTGGAGAAGTATGCTGTACTTGCCCTGATCGACAAGAAGGAGCTGACCATTCCTTTACTCAACATCAAGGCTCCAGTTCAAGAAGCGATGAATGCCGTAAAGAAAGAACTTGCCATCCCGATTCCTACTATTATCGGACAAAAGGCGTGGCGTGAGGAGCGTGTGTCTAATATCTACGCTGCAATCAAGGCTCTTGTAGCAGCCATCAATGCAGAACGTGACAAGCAGAATGAAGATGTACGCAAGTCTGTCAACAAGACATACACTTACTATATGCAGAATCTCAATAAGCAGATAGAGGAGAACAAGTCGCTTCGTGCCGAGAATGATGCGCTAAAGACAGAAAACGACAAAGTCAAACAACACATCTCTCAACTTGACGAGAAGGCTGTGGAGCGAGTGACTACTCAACTTGTCTATGCGAAGGAAGAACTCGCCAGTGCCAAAAGTTATAATACTACACTTATGGAAATGTACAATGATTTGAAGGCTCGTTGGAATGCCATTTGGCAGGAGCCAGAAATGACTGATGCATGGAGACGGGTGGAAGCACGAAAGGAGGAAGATGCAAAAGAAAAGGCTCGGCAAGAAGCCGAAGCCAAACGTGAAAGCATGGCTCGGCAAAATAGATACATAGGAGTGCTTGACAAGTTCATCCATGAGGGGCATGAAGCTTTATCATCCTTTGCAAAAACAGACAGAGTCAACTTCAACGAGAAAGAATCGGCTTTCATATACTATGGCATTATGGCATCTGCTGTAAAGCATAATATTGGATTGGACTCTAAAGCCAGTATAGAATCGGCAGCAAAAAGTTTCTTATCTGGTATGTCGTGGAAAGGTTTTACAGACTTCAAGCAAGAATGTGTCACCAGTTGGACAAAACTATTCGCCACGAATGAAGTTCAATTCACAGACAACGCCATTGACAACTTTCTCGCTTTTGTTGACTATATGTCATGCAGTGCAGACACATACGTTTCACTCGGTGGCTCCAATGGGTGTGCTGACCAACTTACGAATTGGGACGGAACACAAAAGGTGGGATTGGGTGCGATTCTAAGAAAAAAGCCAAGAGGCTTCTCACTATAAGTTAAGATAATGAGTATAAGAACTTGCTTTGTTTGAAATTAGACAAAGCAAGTTCTTGTACTTGTCGTACAACAGTAAGGTAACTACTCATGCCCATTGGGGTGCTGAGTAGTTACTGTTTCCATTACGTTAGTTAATTTGATTTAAATTATTTCTCTCTATTTTGCTGATTATCAGCAATAGTTTCTTTATGGTAAGTAGTAGACATATATGTGCCTTCTTGCCGGCATTGCAAATAGCCTTTATCTTTGCACTCACACTGACAAGATTTGTTCACAACAATGAAAATAAAACGAATCATTTTCACAATCGCTGCTGCGCTTACATTATGTGGAGCCACAGCACAGACTCTCACCGAAGAGACCAAACTGCTTATCGAGAGAAACAAGGAGTTCCGCAAGGAGATAATCAAAATCGCTCCGAACGTATACATCGCTTCGGGATATGATGCCTCAAACATAACGATGATCATCGGCGATAATGGTGTCATACTTATCGACGCTGGTAAGTTTACAAACAACTCCGAAGAAGTATATCGTGAATTCCGAAATATCACCGACAAACCCATCACTGGCGTTATCCTCACACACGGACATGGCGACCATACTCGCGGCCTACCCGTATTCTTGAAAGACAATAAACCACAAATCTGGGCTGCCGAAAACTTCGGCTCGGAAAACGATTTTCCGACATCATAAAAGACCGCAAGGCTTTCCAGTCAAAGAAGAAGGAGACCTCGTTATAACAATGCAGACTATTGTCCTGCCATCAAACCTTCGTACACCTCGTCGAACACAGATTGCAACTCGGCCTCATTGCGAATGATGGCACGAAGGTTCTCCAGACGTTGCACGTTCGGCGATTCAGGAAACCATAGTTTGAGATAACCACCATCGGCATATTTCTTATGGACATGTTCCAGTAGGCGTTGATATTGTCCTTGTTTGTCCAACTCCGGATAGTGGTCTAGCCCATACTGTATGGTGCGTTCAATGATTTTATGCGGTTCTATAAAACGATCAGCTTCGGCCACGATTTTGCCATAAATGCTTCGAGGCTCATGATCGCTCGATGCACGATGGTCTTCCACTGCTTCTGCCATAATTCAATCTGAGCATCGTCGAAAAACTCTCTAAGTTTGGCATCGTTGCGAATGATTTGCCCCGACACCAGATGATGAGTCTTGCGATCGTGCGAGAGCCCTGTGTCGTGGTAAACGGCAATGACATAAACCATGGCTTCATCCACCTGATAGTGTTGTGCAATCTGTTGACTTTGGTCGATGACCATCTGAGCATGGTCTCTGCGGTGTGCGGCATCAAAGTTGTCGTACATGGGCAATATACAAGTGTCAATATACTGCTTAAGTGATTCGGGAATACTTTTCATCTTGCTTTGTTATTATTGGTTGTTTCTCGTTATTTTTTGAATTACATCATCACTATAATCTATTTGCGAGCTGGGAAACTTACTGTAGTCTCTTGTCCATGAGCGTATATAGTCCACCTCCATAGTGCATGGGAAGCCTGATGACGCAGCTTGTTCTTGAGTAGTCGGCACTGTCATTCTGGCCCCATTAGCATATTTCTCAAAAGGAGTACGAAGTCCCAATGAAAGTATGAGGTGCATATCCTTGTGCCAGAAATAATTGGGTTTGGCAGCCACACGCTTGTTATCGATATAAAACACCACTGAATCAGGTCTGTTTTCCACAGCATACGTGTGAAAACTCTTTTCTCCATTCCAATCTTTGATAGTTATCTCATTTTTACCCAACTGCGGATATTGACTAGCCATCAATCGTTTTGTCTTCAAGTTATCGTCGAAAACCCAAACGTGCATATTGCAGCTCAAAATATCCTTGCTCTTCGGCTCCTGCTGCAGTTCAATCGCATCAATCTCATTGTATATGATGGTATTTGGAGCCTGTTTCGCCATTTTCTTTGACTCGTTAGGGATAGTGTACATCCAAAATGCAGAACAGGTACCCGGCCAAACAGGAGAGCCCTTCACTCTTGCTTCGTAATAACCATAACCAACCTTGTCTATCGATCTTAACATACCTGAATTAAAGTACAGGTCAATCTGTTTCTTGCCCCTTTTCCTTGTGTGCCTATCATAAGACATCATCAGTTGCAGAATGCCATTCTGTTGTCTTACGTTTTCAGACACAAAAGTCCAAGTAGCAAAAGAATCATCGTAAGGTGTTCTCCATTTCTTCTTGTCCACGGCAGTGTCATTGAACTCGTCGGAAAAGGCGTCATTCTTTGTGAATACATTCGAATTATAGGGTGTCATCCTATAAGATGGTATTTGCTGAGCAAAACAGGACATGCTACTTAATGACAAAACAAAACCAATAAAATAACTTTTCATTCTTGTGATTATCTATTTTATTTGTTTACCAGAAGTCGCTTTGACGTATGGTAACGATTTGTAAATCTTCCATCGGCGATCCTTCTTTTCTCTTACCTCATTGAGGTATAATATAGATGACCGGGTGGGTGAAAAGCCTTCGGACGTGACATCATTGACAGACACCCGATAACTACCATCCGTAGTATCATAGACTGCAGCAAGCGATGGCCCCGTCATACTTTCATGGGGTGCAAATTCGTTTGGCTTATATTTGCCATAGTTACGTTCGTCAGCCAGATAGACTTCCTTGCAATCCACTTGCGCCTTGTCACCGTACACGGCATGTACATGATTGATATAACTGTCGGAAGCATAAACGCCTGGACGTGCATCATGGTCATCCTTATGATTTCTGTCTATAAAACCAGCATGTATGAGTACGGCGAAAGAGGAACTGTTGGAATAGACGCTGTCAATGGCCACTTTCCCGTTGAATGAGCAATGCGGTTGCATCAATACAGCCGCCCGACCATTGCTATTGCGGACATTCACTGCACGGATGTCATACACACCTTCATATAGTCCACCAGCCCCACTTTCAAGTCGAAGTGTAACACCACCTTTTGCAGAAATGTCATGATAGAAAACATCTCTTGCTCCATGAAGTTGGCACAGTCCGTATCCTGAATGCGCATTGTCGATATAGCAATTACGAATCTCCCCACAAGTTGGTCTGGAAGGCAACTCTTCCGATGTGTCCAAACGGTTACCATTCTTTGATTTCATCGGTGTTAAAGAGATGCCGCAGAACTTTGTAAAGTTGTCCTTTATAAATGCATCGGCTATCAAGAAATTACGCACTCTTCTCAACAAAGCGAAACGGACAGGACTGGCATTGCCAGAATCGAGAAACGAGTAGTCAACATAATATCGCCCACCGTCACCGCGAATAGAGCAATTCTCAATGGCCGAATCGTCGGTAGAACCGGAAAAGTAGAACATGGCGGTGTTTCTGTTTTTCTTCTTTAAACTTGAAAGCGTGAGCACTGTGCCAGCCTCTATCATCAGATGCACATTAGAGCACATTCGTATCTCAGCTATGTGATAGTTTCCTTTAGGCACAATAAGCCTGCCGCCACCAGAAGCCGACAATTCCTCAATGGCATTTTGCCAAATTGCCGACTGGTCTTCGTGACTGTCTGGCTTTGCTCCATAATCTGCAACTAGATTCTTTTGCAAGGCGCATTGTGCTGAAGTGTCCTGAAAATGCGACACAAGTTTTTCTGCGGAAACTGCATTAAGAATGCAGCATATGAATCCGACAATTGTTATCAGTATACGTTTCATGACTTGTTTAATTTGTTTCTGATGCCACATACCATCCGCTGCCATAAGTGGAGATGTAGTATCTGCCAGGCACGGTATAGTCTATCGCAATGTCGTTCACTCTGTCGGACTGACCGCAACCCCGATTGGCCTTGACCCATGTTGTTCCTCCATCTTTTGAGATATAGATACCGGCATTCATGAAATTGATGTTTTTATTTGTCTGGGTGGAAAGCATGATGATATTGGGGTCGTAGCGAGCCGTTTCCACACGGAAAGTATTGGGATAATTGAATAACCTGGTCCATGTCTTCATTTTGTCCTTGCTCACCCAGAGTCCTCCGGCTCCCTTCTCTGCATTTTTGTCGCCTGCCGTAATGTACACATATCCGTTTTGTGCGAAATGTATATCATTGATACCCCACTGACCACTTATTGACTCGGTAGAAGGAATACTGCTCCAAGAACGTCCATTGTTCTCACTTTTAAACAGTCCGCCATTTCGTCCCTGAGCACAGGCGTATATTATATTAGTATTGGCAGGATCTAACTTTATGGCTATAATGTCGTAGGGTCTTGGAAGTCCTACATTAGACTCTGTCCATGTCTTTCCACCATCGTAAGAAGCATGTACGCCGAATCCAGACACAGAGTTGCCTACAAACTCACGGTCTTTACTACGCTTCGGTACACAGAAGTACATATTATCGGGATTGTCAGGATTGATGGTCAAATGAAGCTGATGTACGGACTGGTCGCCTGCATGAGGCTTTGTTTCCCAATTGGAGATGGCTGTACCATGTATTTTCCAAGACTTGCCGCCATCGGTAGAACGCAACAGTTTGCCTTTAGCATCCTGTCGGAAGAACAATGCAAAACGGATATTCTTATCCTGAGGATGAATGGCATAAGTGCTTAAGGACTGTTCGGTAGGGAAAAACTTATGAGCCGTAGCCGCCTGTGCTCCCGGACGGACTTTTTCGCCACCCTCGTTGGTCGTCCATAAGCTGTTTTCGCCAGCCATACAGAAAATTGTGTTGGGGAATCTTATATCCTGATAGAATCCATGCCCTGGCAAATTACTGTTGCCTGCACCCACATAGTTCTCCGTTCCGGGTTCCACATATTCATCGTCAATATCCACCCATGTGTCACCTTTGTCGTACGACATCAGCGAAATCTTATCCATTTCAGTATGAAGCACTGTCCCGTCGCAATTGAATTTGATGTAGTTGCATGCCTTACGTTCGTAGGGATCGCGATTCATCCACGCCTTCAGGTATCGCAGCGAAACATTGTTGTGCATCGGATTGCCTCGCTCAACCCAGTATTTCACATCCTTACCATCTTCCCAGTTCTTCCCGTTGCGGAAGCATACATACCAATTCTTTCCACCATCCTTGCTGCGCCACATTTGAGCAGGCATAAACGTATTTCTGGAACCATTAGAGTAATCGTTGGTTATATACACATTATCAGCATCTGTCGGATCCACTTCGATAGCATTGAATCGCTGAAGAATCTTTGTAGGGAGTACCTTGAACTGCTTTTGCGCTTCTTTGGCAGGAATGTCGAAATAATAGGAAAGGACATTGTAATAACTTTTCTTCAAACTATAATCGGAAGCTAACTGTTGCATGTCAATATTCAGATTGTCCGTAACATTGGTCCATGAGTCGCCTCCATCGGTGCTTTTGAATATGCCGCCCCCATGATTCTCAATAGAGCTGCCGGCTATGTGCCATGCTGTATTGTCAATCACATAGAATGTGAGCTTCTTGTTCTTAGCATCATAATTGTAATCAAAAGAGCGCAACACGCCGTGATCCAAGCCTTTGTTCTTAGGGCTCCACGACTTGCCGCCGTCCATGCTCTTGTAGAACCCATAAGTGGTCGAAGCATACACCACCTGGCTGTTTCTGGGGTCAACCAATATGGATTCAATCTCTGCACGAGCATCGATTCCCTTGTTGCAAAGCAGCCACGACTTGCCGGCATCTGTACTTTTCCATATCTTTCCCATACTATTCTTGTCGGTAAACACGCCATGAGGTTGCTTCTCAGTGAATAATATGCGAGCCACATCTCTTATTCTGCCAGTGCCCAAATACCATACATCAGGATTGAATGGATCTGATTCTATACAAGATAAGAATATTCCGGCGAAGGCGTTATCCTTTGGGGCATACAACTGCCACGTTGCGCATTTATCGTGCGTAACAAACAACCCTGCCATACCACGGTCGGTACACCATCCGAAGTTCGGGTCCTGTTTGGAAAAATCAATATCGAGAATCTCTCTCGGTCCGCGAAGCCCCGTCTTGATACTAGCACCGTCAGCATCGAGTATCGTTTGATAGGTATGTCCTTTATCTATAGAACAATATGAATTGCCCATATTAGGAGATATGTATAGCACATTAGGGTCGTAAGGGTGCCAAAACGCCGCCTTTGTGTTACCACTCATGCCAGGGCCAAATTGTTGCCAGAAAATGGCAGGAGAAGAACTGATATTTTCTCTATCAATACTCTTGAAAATTTCTTCTGACGATATTTGGGAATAAGCCAAACCGTATGGAGATAACACAGCCAGACAAAAAAACAAAGATTTTACGAATTGAATGCTCATATTTATTCTATTTGAAGTTTACTTGTTAGATACTAGAATAGATGAAAAGTAAAATGGATGGGGTTCTATTTTAGAAAGGTTAACACAGAGGCTACTATCGTCTGTGTTCTTAATGCGGAAGCTAATCCAGTCAAAGAGCAAAAGCATTATAATGGTATTGGGCCATGCAATGGCTCCCAGTCGAAAAAAACTTCAAACAAGACTGTTTTAGGGTCGTATATCACTATCATAGAGGTAGGATATTCGGCCTTTTTTGTGTCCTTAAATTTTCGCTTGTTCGTTGGTTGTCTAACGTTTTCTTGTTGTCTCAGATTGTCGTTTGTTGTCTCAGATTGTCGTTTGTTGTCTCTTATTGTCGACAACAAGTGACAATATTTCCATTGATACCCAATATTTTAAGTTGTATTACCTTTGCTGTCGAAAGTTCGAACATGCTTTCGGACTTTCGATTCAAGTCTAACTTTTAATACAAGATTATATGACCCCTAAGAAGGAAATGTTGACGACCCAGCAGGCTGCTGAGTACTTGGGTCTCAAGGTGAGCTACCTTTATAAGCTGATGATGAATCGTGCCATCGCTTACTACAAGCCGAATGGCAAAGTGTGTTACTTCGATACCGATGACCTCGATGTATGGAAGTGCAGCAATAGAATCTGCACCCAGGCCGAGCTTGACTCGCAGGCGCAATCCTATATGGTTGAACGTGCGATAAAAAGAGGCGGAGGTCGTTTCTAACAGAAAGGAGGTTCTATGCCAGGAACTAAGACTAATCGTGAGTGGACTGAGGCTTTGGAGTACACCAAGGATCGTGATGGCAATCCGTGCCCGGTAAACAATGTCGGCAATCTGGTCACCATTCTGGAGAACGACGAAAGACTGAGGGGCAAGATTCGTTACAATGATTTCTCTTTTATCATCGAGCATGACGAGCTCCCATGGAATGGTAAAGGGGAATGGGTTGATGATGACAATGCCGAACTCCGCTTCCTGCTTGAGGACTTTCGTCGTTCGGGATTCCAGAAGGACAAGGTGATGGATGCTCTGGCTATCGTTGCCAGGAAGCACAGGTATCATCCGATACGGGAGTATCTGGACGCTTTGGAGTGGGATGGCATCCCTCGTATTGAAACACTCCTCATAGACTATTTCCATACCGATGACATACCCCTCTATCGTAACGCGTCCATCTGCTTCTTCGCCAAGGCGGTGCAGCGCATCTACGAACCGGGCTGTGACTTGCAGTTCATGCTGGAGTTTTTAGGGCCTCAGGGAACTGGCAAGAGCGCTTTCGGTAAGGCTCTGGTAGGGAACAAGTGGTTCAATGACTCAGATATTGACGTAGGTTCCAAGGATGGTTATATGGCGTTGGCCAACTCATGGCTTATCGAAATTGCCGAAGGTGACTCATTCAACAAGAAGGAAGCCAGTGCGGTCAAGAAGTTTATATCGAGTACATCCGACACCTATCGTCCTCCATACGCTCGCTCAAACGTGGTAATCCAACGGCAATGTGTCTTCATCGGCACCACCAATGAAGAGGTATTCCTGAACGCCCCTACGGGCAACCGTCGTTTCTGGCCTATTGAAACAAAGGCTACCGCCATTGATGCCGTTAAGCGTATCAAGTGGCTGGAGAGTATTGCCGACCAGCTGTGGGCTGAAGCTGTTGTTATTTACTTCACCAGGATGAGTGAAATCGACCAGCTGGTTATCGATACAGGTCATCAGATGATGGAACTTCAGGAGCAGCACAACCAGATTGACCCTTTGCTTGATGACTTGCAGGAGTTTCTGGAGACGAAACTGCCTTCCTGTTGGGACAAGCTGAGCACTTACGAGAAGCGGAACTTTTACGATTCCAACGAAGCAGGACGTGAAGACCTTTATAGGCAGAAGTTGATTTTCCATCAAAATGACCGGCTCCGCATGAGGGTGTCCGCTTTCGAATTCGTTTCCGAGTTCCTGGGCGTGGACAAGTCTTCACCGAAGTACGTGCCCAGCTGATACAACGCCGAAAGCCCCACGCCAGTGTAAATATATAGAAAGCACTCTTGACAACGAACAATAGAATCGTCCGAAGCCAATGAGGGCTGTATATAATACACCCCATGAGGCGTTCCCGTTGCTTTGTTCTTGACAACTTTGCTCGAACTGCCAGATTCTTACTGCGTCAAAACCAAAGCGTACAGTTACGCCTTATATGTATATATGTCTGCCCAACCTCTGCCCATCGGGGCTTTCGGTATGGGTATAGACGTTACAAAGATAACACTTTTATCTTGGAAACCACTTTGTTTTGCCAGTAAAGTATGATTTCAAGCCCCGATTTAACATTATTAAATATAAATATGTCAAAGAAATCCACTTCCTCGTGATTTTTCTTGCCGAAAAGTTTGTATTATCAATGATTATTCGTATCTTTGCAACAACAGAATCCGCCACGCTTCCCATTTGAACAGCGAACCAGGGCGGGTCTTTTGCTTTTATGGGAACATTAAGATTATACACTAAACAGGCTCTTTCTATTTTAGAACAAATAGAACTACTAAAAAGTAGAGGCTTAAATATTGCTGATTCATCCAAGGCTGCAAAATTTCTTGGTGAGGTCAGCTATTTTCGTTTTGTTCAATACCTTCGTCCTATGGAGGCAGACAAGACTACACATCAATTTAAGCCTAATAGTAGATTTGAAGATGCCGTAGCTCTCTATAACTTTGATATAGAGTTGAGAGAATTGATGTTCAAGGCTGTTCAACGATTAGAGATTGCTTTGCGCACAAAGATTATACAAGAGTTCTCTTTGGCTCATGGACCGTTTTGGTTCTTTGATACAAGTCTTGCTGACGATGAACACAAGTTTATTGAGAATATGAACTCCATAGATAGAGAACTTCAACGTAGCAAGGAGGACTTTATCAAAGAGCATAGGCGCAACTATGACAAGCCGATATTCCCTCCAGCATGGAAAACGCTTGAACTTGCATCTTTCGGCACGCTTTCAAAACTCTATTACAATTTCAGTGACAAGAAGTTGAAGAAGCGTGTAGCTCGTCAATTCAATCTTCCACAGCATGAGGTGTTGGAAAGCTGGATGCGCAGTGTAACTGTCCTGAGAAACTGTTGCGCTCACCACTCACGACTTTGGAATCGCTATCTTTCCAATGCTCCACAAATGAACGCTTCTTTACGTGGTGCATGGGTGAACATTGATGGTGTTGATGCGAACAAAGTATATGCTATAGCTTGTTGTATTGCATATTGGCTTGATTCGATGGGGTATGGATTGGACTTCAAGAATGAACTCAAATCCTTACTCGTTTCTTATCCACAGGTAGACCCGGCAGCAATGGGATTCTCTGAAAATTGGATTTCGGAGCCTCTATGGAGATAACTTTATAGATAAAATACAGATAAGCTTGTCGGTAGTGAAAATTCTTCATTACCGACAGGCTTTCTTCTTGATATATGAACTATTTGATGTAAATAAAAGTTAAATACGTTAAAAAATATCCATTTCGTATCAATATAGAACCTATATTGCCACTTTTCTACCGTTTAGAGCGTATAGTATTGATAATCAACTGATAATAGATACCGAGATTGTAGCTCTCTCACTTCCATAACGGTGGATGAATCAAATCCTATATATAGCTCTGAAAACAATGTGTTGTTTAGTAAAAAAGGCAAAAGTCTAATCCGTGCAGGATTTGGCTTAGAAAAATACGATATTCCCTCTTCGGTTACAAGTATTGAATTGGGTGCTTTCTCTGGTTGCCGTTCTCTCACCTCCATAAACATTCCCTCTTCGGTTACAAGAATTGAAAGGTATGCTTTCTCTGATTGCAGTTCTCTCCCCTCCATAAACATTCCCTCTTCGGTTACAAGTATTGGAGAGTGTGCTTTCTATGATTGCAGTTCTCTCACCTCCATAAATATTCCCTCTTCAGTTACAAGAATTGAAGGGTTTGCTTTCCTTGATTGCTATTCTCTCACCTCCATAAACATTCCCTCTTCGGTTACAAGAATTGAAAGGTCTGCTTTCTCTGGTTGCCGTTCTCTCCCCTCCATAAACATTCCCTCTTCGGTTACAAGTATTGAAACGTATGCTTTCTCATATTGCCGTTCTCTCACTTCTATAAACATTCCCTCTTCGGTTACAAGTATTGGAAATTGTGCTTTCAATAGTTGCAGCTCTCTCACTTCCATAAACATTCCCTCTTCGGTTACAAGTATTGGAGGTTGGGCTTTCCAAGATTGCAGCAATCTGAAGACTGTTCGATTCAAAGGTAAAATGCCGCCTCCAATAAGGTATATATTTGATGGTATCTCAGGCTTAAAAGTTTATGTACCTCATGGCGCGCTTGAAGCCTATAAAAATGCATTAAGAGGTAAGGTTAATAATGCCGAAATCATAGAAGAAAATCAAAGCACCCTGTACCCTCAGGCGCTTGAACTGTTCACTCCTGATTATACCTCGCTTATCCCTTCAAACGCCAATGCAAAGCAAGTGGCTGCAGTTCAAAATAAGGCTGACTACACTGCCAACGACGGTTTGATTACCGATGCTTCGCAACTGTCGTCAAATGCTGTGGAGCCGACAGAAGGTTCCTTGGCAGCGTTGATTGACAATGACCGCTCCACGTTCTTCCACACCACATGGACCGAAATGAATACAACAGGCGATTTGCACTATCTCCAGGTGGACCTTCGTGCATCTTACAAGCAGATTGTGCTCAAGTACACGAAGCGACAGGACAACAACAGTGGCACTCCTGTGAAGCTCCATGTCTACGCCACCAACACGCCCGATGCCGCTGGCGGCTGGGAAGACCTCGGCACCCAGACCTGTACCTACGGCTACGAATCTGGGCAGACCGGAATCCTTCCACTTTCCCTGGGCAACGGCTATCGCCATGTCCGCCTGACAGTGGAAAAAACCGCTGACAACCAAAAGGTAAACGGCAACCTCTTCTTCTACTGGAGCGAACTCCACGCTTACCGCCGTCACTGCAAGGCCGATGCCCTCGACGAGGCAAAACGTTCTGCTCTGACCACTGCGATGGCTCAGGCCAAGAAGGAAATGGATGCCGGTCAGGAAACCAGCAAAACGACCGACGCCTTGCAAGATGCCCTTACGGATGCTGAAAACTTCATCAGCTTGAACGAAAGGAAGGCCGTCGACTTTGCCAAGAGTTTCTATCTGACCGCCTACAGCGACAAGCCCATGACTGTGCCCACAGGCATGCAGGCCGCCATCGTGCTGGCTGACAACAACGGAGGCATCCGCACCGACTATTGCTACAACGCAGGCGACGTGATCCCCGCCCATACGGGTGTGCTGCTCAAATCAGGAAAGGGCAATGCCTTCCATCTCCCCATTGCCGCCACGACCGAGGAGGCTCCCGAGGGCAACTTGCTCCACGTCACCCTGACCGACGAAATAACCTACGCCGAGGGTTGCGACCGCTACTACAAGCTCTCCTACGACTTCGAAACGCGTTCCGTCATCGGTTTCTATTGGGCTGAAGATAATGCTGCACCGTTCCTGAACAAGGCAGGCAAGGCCTTCCTCGCCCTTCCTTCTGATGCCAAGGTCGCTATCTGCGGCGTTAGCCTCAACGAATTGGCGGAAGGCGCGACGACGGCCATCCGTCCAGCCACCGATGCCCCCACCGCTCCCTTCCGCGCCTACACCCTCGACGGCCGCCGCGTGAACGCTGCAAGCCAGGGCGAACTGAAGAAGGGCTTCTACATCATCAATGGCCGCAAGGTCATGGTGAAGTGATCCCTCCCCATCCGTTCCACATCATCAAATTCAAACATTCATCATCTATCATCCATCATCCATCATGAAGAAATCCTATATCAAACCCGCAATGACCACCTTCAACATCGAGGCGTGTCATCCGCTCTGCATGTCAACGCATGAAAGTCGTGGAGACTGCGACCAGCTCTCCATAAAGCCCGGTAAGGGCATCGGCGGATGGGACATCTGGGGTCCCGCCGACGAAGAAGTCGAAGCCCGCAAGTCGGGCCTCTAATGGTGCGTCCATCAGGCGCGTAGCCTGAAGCAATGGCCCAATTACACGGAGTTTACGTGTTCCCGTGTTTACCCACGCGGATAAACCGAAACGTTTGATTCCCGTGTGATTGGGCCTTTTTTCGCAAGCAGGCTCAGTCGCATAGCCCGCTATGTTCTCAAGTACCGGATTTGGAATTGGCGATTGGTTTTATAAAAAAAGGTCGGGCACTCCGTTGGGATGTCCGACCCTTTTTGTGCGGTCGCGAGGGCGTTGCCATCTGAGGCGCAGCACTGTAGCTCACTTTGCTCGCAAAGTGAGGGCCACGAACACGTAGCGAATATGGCCAGCGCT
>OKSW01000230.1_pt1 | contig 24771 bp, 18 predicted proteins | sample 1606351 | NCBI WGS metagenome assembly OKSW01 (sample SAMEA3879565, study PRJEB24766) | human gut metagenome | biome: human-associated habitat; feature: feces | place: USA | collected 1985/1987 | reverse complement strand
ACAAAGTTCGCCACATATTGGGGAACATACAAGACGGTGGGTTTCGGATGGTTACTGTTTTGTTTGTAGATTCTCGTGGTGGCCGCGTTTTGTCAGCATCGCCCAAATGGGCATAATCCGCTCGCAGCAATGCGATTTATAAGGGCATTTCGGCAAATCAGAAAAGGCAGGCAGTTGCATAATAGAGAAAAATCCCCCAATTCAGTGTTAAAAATTATAATATCAAGGGGAGTAAAATTATTTTTTGTAATTTTACAGCATTCAGAACTCAAACGTTTAAAGGTTGCGCCCGACACGTATCAGGGAAGAATTTATGATAAGATGACTACTTTCGGTAAAGGCATCTATGCCTTGTGCGCCATTGCACATACAAAAATGGACTTTAAACCAGTACATCCTTTAAATATCCTGTCTACTGACTTTATAACAATTTATTCAAAATCATTCAAGATGAAAAATAAACATTTTTTCCGTTGCGCAATCACGGCCGCCTTGTTGTGCATTTGCTTCCACTCGCAATTTTTGTACGCACAAAGGCTGAGTGTCCGTCTCGATGCCCCCCAAGGCGTTGACGTAGAAACCCTGCGTTCGGATGTTGGCACCCTTGAAATTACGTTTTCCAACAATCCAGCATTTTAGGATCTCAGCAACTATGCCAATGAATGCCTCCCTCTGAGCAGTAATTACAATCAAAGAGATGCTAATCAGTATAGATACCATAGTTACCAATTTAGGCTTAACTCTGGTGATGATAATAGCTCTGCATGGTGGGAGATTCCAATGATAAGTATAAGTTCTTTAAGTAGAGCTATTAATTGTAAATCAGGAGATTATGCCTACTACCGCATTTACAGCATGCATTTGAACCGTATCATTACGGGAAAGATTCTCCTGTCGGATCATGAAAATGTGACCATCTCTCGCAACGACTTGGCTTCAGCTCGCCGGGTCACTTTCCAACCGGTGATTGATCGCAATGGTGCTCTTGTGTCTGCCATGCTCGCCCCCGACCTCCGTGTGGGTGCCTGCTGGGGAACGAGTGTAATGAATATGGAGCGTGACTTCAATGCTCCTTGGGCGCTCTACGCTTTGCCAGGTGACATCTTGCGCTATCTCGTGGTTCCAGATAGCGAAGATCTCGCGCTGCATGTCGACTCTATCACTGTGACTGATACCCCCGACCAGACCATTACCACCGACTATCGTCGGGCTGTGGAATGTCGTTTTTACATCACTGACAGCAAGGGAACGCAATGTCCCGTAGACGGCGAATTCCGCTCTGTGTACTACAAAGAGCAGAATTGGAATAAACCTCAAAAATCGTCGTTCTATGGTTACGGTTTTTACAACGTTGGTCGTCGAATTACCCTTACCGCTCCCGACGGCACTCGTGCCGCTTATGTGCTGCCAGGCACGCAGTCGTTTCAGATAGGGAATCCAAGTGTGAAAACTTCAGACCCTGACTTTCTCATGCCATATAATGCTTATGGTGGCTACGTCATAAAAGAGCTGACCGTACCTGAGAGCACCGAGCCGGTCAATTTGTCGCTTGGCCACAGCAAGCCTCTTAAGGTGACAATTGCTCTGGCCGATGCCGCTCCATTTGTTGACTATATTTACTTCGCAATTCTCAACAAAGTGAGCCGCCCTTACGCATTGCGTGACAATATGATCATGAATGTGGCACGTAATACAATCAGCCGTGAAATCAAGGGCAATGATCTCATCTTTACCATGATGGTTGAAGGAAGCACCTACCCGTATATTGAAATTGGGGCTTATAATTACGAGAAAGAAACGTTTGGCCCTACAGTAGAAGGTCGTGCTTTCATTTACGAAAGCCCATCCGACCAGCGGACGGAGTTCCACTTGACACAAGAAAACTTCTCTAATGGTTCTAAAGGCATTAGCTTTGCTGAGTTGCATCCCGTGAAATTCATCATCCCCTGCCATTTGCTGCAAGGCGGCAAATATCGCTTGCACCTGAGTGGTAAATATGGCAAGGATCAGACAGGCGACTACGATGATGTCTCCACCTCCGTCACGCACCGCAATGATTGCGCCAAAAGTTTTGGAACGGGAGAAAATCCTGTGCCCTACGACACCTTGACCCTCATACTTCCAGAAGGTCAGTACATCTGGCACATGCAAAATAGCAACGAAAACGAAGAATCAGAGGCCTCTATTTTCTCTCACCGCTTCACCCTTACAGCCACTGACGACCTCGTGCAATCTCTCCCAGAAGAGGCCTACACGCTGCTTCGTATAAAAGATCTCGGTCTTGAACGCGTCCATACGTATTGCAACAATCTCCCCACGGCATTCCCATATTACAAGTGTGATTTGTCGAAGAACAGTGTTGTCTTTGCCGATGAAACCATCCCTTTGCACAACGGTTATAATGAATATTCCGTTGACTATCGGCAGGTGAAAATCGAAAAAGAGGCCGACGCGTCTATCGGTTATACGCTGAAATCTCCATTATTCATTGATGCCGATGATGTGAATCCTTTCCACACCAGTGCCATATATTATGGTCGTACCAATATTAACAGCCTCGGAAAACAAGAGACCACAACTGGCGACAGCGCAATCCTCGTGTCGAAAAACTCCCAGGCTGATTTGGTATTGTTCTATAGAAATAGTGGCAACAACCACATTGTGCGCATCAACCCTTCAAGTGCCGACACTGTAGTCATTGCTCACAGCCAAAAGCCGGTTCGTGTCACTTTCTCTTACGAACAGGTGGCTGGGGTATGGATTAATAGTCTGCGCCAATTTGATTTATTCTTTGCCAAGGAACGTACACGGATAATACCCTATAATTACAGCCTGTTTGAGCGTCGTAAATATACAGACCTTTTTCCCGGTGTCTATACCGTGTCGGCTGTTTTCCTCGTTGATGACGTAGAGCATCATGTTGCTGCCGATTTCATCGTTGAGGCAGAGAAACCCATGACCGTGGAACTCAAAGAATTTGACCCTACGTCCATCACCTCTCCACTCGACACCAACGTGAGCGGAAAAGTCAAAGCCCGCTACACGATTGACGGTCGGCAAATTGCAGCACCACAGCGTGGCATCAATATCCTGCGTATGGAGGATGGCAGTATACGCAAGGTGATGGTTAAATAATCAGGTGTGTCTAACACCTGAGGTTTATTCTCAAAGCACATCCGAGACTAATTCTCAAAACACATATCCGGTAAATCCGTAGCTGAATAAATGGCTGCGGATTTACCGGATTCTTATTTCCCAGAAAACAGAGTTGCCCCATATTTCGGATGGCGGCAGATGGGGGCGGCGGAATCGTCGCCCCCGATTTGTTCCCTATGCTTATTGACGAACACGGGAGCAGACGCAATCGCCTCTGGGAGCTGATGCAACCGCTTCTGCTCCCAGATACGAACGCCTCTGGGTGCAGACGCGGACGCATGCGGGCCGAGACACAATTGCACGCGGCGCGGCGTTCGCTGGCAAGTCGGCATCGGCATTTGCCGAAGAAAAAGCGGGATTCGTCGATTTCATTTTCCAAAGAGATGTTTAACGGGTATCGGCATTTGGGTAGAGGTTGTAATTTTGCCCTTGTAAGCCGACGGAATTTGGTGTGGCATTCCTTGGTGGCGCTATAGTGTGTGTGGAATGCCCGCCAGAGAGTACGTCTGCATAATCAGAATTGTTGAATAAGAAATAAAGGAGATACGCATGAGAAAAAAATGGATCATTCCGCTTCTGTTGTCCTTTGCGGCGCTGGGCTCTGCTTTTGCGCAGCAATCGGAAGTGTGGAATTTGAAGGATTGCATTGACTATGCACTGACTCACAGTTTGAAAATCCAGCAGAACAAGGCTTCGGAACAAACAGCGGCCATCGGTGTGCTGCAGGCCAAAGCGGGATTGCTGCCGAGTTTGAACGCCTCGATGAATCAAGGCGTGACGTACCGCCCCTTTCAAGAGAGCGGCGGCAACTTCGTGAACGGCGGTATCGCCTCAAATGCGGCCGACAAGGCCACGCAGAGCGGGAGTTATGGCATCAATGCTTCATGGACGCTATGGAACGGCGGCAAGAACCGCTTGAATGTCCAAAATAGCGAGCTCGAACAGCAGATGGCATCGTACACGACGACCGCCACCGTCAACAGCATACAGGAGCAGATTGCACAATTGTATGTGCAGATCCTCTATATGCAGGAGGCCTTGAAGGTGAATACGCAACTGCTGAAGCAGGATTCAATCGTGTATGCCCGTGGCGAACAGATGGTCAAGGAAAAACAGATGTCCAAGGCCGACTTAGCGCAGCTGGGAGCGCAAGTGAGCAGTGGGAGGTATAACGTGGTGAATGTCAAAACTCAGATTGAGAACTACAAGACGCAGCTCAAGCAATTGCTGGAAATCGACAACAACGCTGACATTGACATCGCGGATGTTGAAGTGGGGGATGAGAGCGTTCTTTCTGCGATTCCTGCAAAAAACAGCGTTTATGCCGCGGCGCTCGACAAGCGGCCGGAAATCAAGAAGAGCCTGGCATCGATTGAGCAAAGTAAGCTCGCCACCAAGATTGCGCAGGCGGGATATATGCCAACGGTCAGTTTGACGGGCGGCGTGGGCGACAGTCATCTGACGGGTACGCAGACGAGCTATGCGAAACAGATGAAAACCAATTTCAACGCAACGCTTGGCGTGTCGGTCTCTATTCCGATATTCGACAACCGGCAAAACAAGAGTGCCGTTGAAAAAGCCCGCGTTCAGGAGGTCACGAGCCAGCTTGACCTCCTGGAAAATCAAAAGCAGCTTTATTCTGCGGTTGAAAACTACTGGCTGAATGCCACCAACAATCAGGAAAAATATAAGGCAGCAAAAGACAACGTGGAGGCCCTTCAAACCAGTTACGACCTCATTCAGGAGCAGTTTCGCCTGGGATTAAAAAATATTTCCGACTTGCTGACGAGTCGTGCTAATCTGCTCTCTGCCAAGCAGAGCATGCTGCAAGACAAATATACGACGGTGTTGAACAAGGCGCTGCTCGACTTTTATGCAAACAATGTAATGTCAATTTGAAATTTAAAGATAGAAAGATATGAACAAGAAAAAGTGGATGCTCATCGTCGCATGTGTTGTCGTTTTGGCAGCAATCGTATATGCGCTGACGGGGGGCAAAAAAGAGGCACCCGTGATGGATTATGAAACGGCGCGCGTTGAAAAGGCAACAATCGGCAACAGCGTAACGGCCACTGGTACAATTGAGCCTGTTACGAAGGTGGAAGTCGGAACGCAGGTGAGTGGCATTATCGACAAAATCTATGTCGACTATAATTCCGTCGTTCATAAGGGACAAATCATTGCCGAACTCGACAAGACGAATCTCATGAGCGAACTGAACAGTGCGAAAAGTAATTTAGCAGGGGCGAAAAGTGATTTGGACTACCAGCGGGCCAACTATAAGCGTATCAAAGCGCTTTATGACAAGGAACTCGTGAGCGGCAATGAGTACGACACCGCCCTTCTCTCGCTCCGTCAGGCCGAGAGTACTTATGCACAGCGAAAAGAGGCTGTTTCAAAGGCGCAGACCAATTTGGGATATGCCATCATCACTTCGCCGATTGACGGCATCATCATCAGCAAGGCCGTGGAAGAGGGACAGACAGTTGCTGCAAGTTACAGCACGCCGACGCTCTTCACGATTGCCCAAGACTTGACGGACATGCGCGTGATTGCCGACGTTGACGAGGCAGACATAGGCGAAGTTGAAGTCGGACAGCGCGTGTCGTTCACCGTGGATGCCTATCCTGGCGAGACTTTTGAAGGTAAGGTCACCCAGGTGCGCTTGGAAGCAACGACGGAGAGCAACGTTGTCACGTATGAGGTGGTGATTTCTGCCTCCAACAAGGATTTGAAACTCAAACCTGGACTGACGGCAAACGTCACTATTTTTACTCTGGAGCGCAACAACATCGTGAGCGTGACGACAAAGGCGTTGCGCTTCACGCCGACCAAGGAAATGCTGAATCCAGGGGAGAAAATCGAAGATTGTCAGGGCGCTCACAAGGTGTGGGTGCGTGAGGGAAAAACGCTGAAGGCTTATGCCGTGAAAACCGGCATCACCAACGGCACGCGCACTCAGATTGTCAGCGGAATCAAGGAAGGCGCTGAGGTAATCGTGGAAATGAAGGCCACCTCTGCCGACGCAGAACAGGCCGACGCGGGCGACAATTCTGAAAGCAGTCCTTTTGCACCAGGCCCAAGGAAGAACAAAAAATAGCCGATCTGACCATCTACTTAAAAATCGTTTTGGTGTATGGATAATCAAAAAGAGTTTTCAAATAATGAGGCTGGCATGGCGGCTGCCGATTCCCGCAAGGTCGTGATTGAACTTCAGAATGTGAAGCGCAACTTTCTGGTGGGCGACGAGGTGGTACATGCTTTGCGCGGCATCTCGTTCAAGATTTTCGAGGGCGAGTTTGTCACCATCATGGGAACGTCTGGTTCTGGAAAGTCAACGCTTCTCAATCAGTTGGGCTGTCTGGATACGCCCACCTCAGGAGAATATCTGCTCGACGGTGTGTCGGTTCGCAAGATGAGAAGGCGGGAGCGTGCGGTGCTCAGAAACCGCAAGATCGGTTTCGTCTTTCAGAACTATAACCTGCTGCCGAAGACAACAGCCGTTGAAAATGTGGAACTGCCACTGATGTATAATGCCTCTGTCGGGGCCAAGGAACGGCGCGAGCGCAGTATAAAAGCCCTGGAAATGGTTGGGCTTGGCAGCCGCTTGTATCATAAGAGCAACCAGATGTCGGGCGGACAGATGCAGCGCGTGGCCATTGCGCGTGCTTTGGTCAATGACCCTGCCGTGATTTTGGCCGATGAAGCAACCGGCAACTTGGACACCCGCACGTCTTTTGAGATTTTGGTGCTTTTCCAACAGCTCTACCGTGCCGGACGCACGATAATCTTTGTGACCCACAATCCGGAGATAGCTCAATATAGCAGCCGCAATATCGTATTGCGAGACGGGAAAATCCGTGAAGACGTTGTCAACCGCAACATCCAGTCGGCAGCGGAGGCTTTGGCTGCTCTGCCAGCGCCGGTAGACGATTAGTGCGTGTGTCTCTCTCATGTGTATTTTGTAATGCAGGTGTTCAGAACAGGGATGTGTTTGTGGATTTGCGTGTCTGTGATTTTGTGTGTGTCATGGATTTGTGTTGTCATAGTCATTCAATGAAACGTCGCATCGTTATCTGATGTGCCGGTCGGCATCCTTGTTTTTGAACACCTGCTTACTTAACTGAATACTTACTTATATATAAATATGCATATTTCTAATCTGTTTAAAATAGCTGTACGTGCCATTGGTGCAAACAAGCTCCGCTCTTTTCTGACGATGTTGGGCATCATCATCGGAGTCGGTTCCGTGATTGCCATGATTGCCATCGGACAAGGTTCCAAGCAGAGCATCCAGAAGAATATCTCGGAGATGGGCTCCAATATGATCATGATTCATCCGGGGCAGGACAAGGGGCCTGGAGGTGCCCGTCAGGATGCTTCAGAAATGCAGACGCTCAAGCTCAAAGACTATGAACTTCTGAAGGAAAACACCCGTTATCTCTCAGCCATTAGTCCGTCGGTCAATTCCTCTGGGCAGTTTGTCAGTGGCAACAACAACACGCCGTCGACCATGTATGGCATCTCGCCCGACTATCTGGAAATCCGTCAACTCAAAGTTGAAGACGGAGAGATGTTCACGGAGGAAGATGTCAAGACGAGCGCGAAGGTTTGCGTGATTGGCAAAACCGTTGCCGACAACCTCTTCACCAACGGCGAGGACCCCGTTGGACGCGTCATCCGTTTCGGCACTACGCCGTTCCGCATCGTCGGCGTGTTGAAGTCGAAGGGCTACAACTCCTTTGGCATGGACCAGGACGACATCGTGCTGGCACCATACACCACCGTCATGAAGCGCATCCTTGCCGTCACCTATCTTCAAGGCATCAATGCTTCTGCCATCACCGAGGGCATGACCGATCAGGCCATTGAAGAAATCACCTCCTTGTTGCGCGAGTCGCACAAACTGGGAGAGGGAGACGAAGACAATTTCTCCATCCGCTCTCAGGAAGAGATGGCGCAGATGATGACTTCCACCTCCGACACGATGTCGGTGTTGCTCTTGGTGGTGGCCTGCATCTCCCTCATTGTCGGCGGCATCGGCATCATGAACATCATGTATGTTTCCGTCACTGAGCGCACTAAGGAAATCGGTTTGAGAATGTCGGTCGGCGCCCGCGGCATCGACATTTTGGCACAATTCCTCATCGAAGCCATCCTTCTCAGTTTGGCTGGAGGCGTCATTGGTATTCTCATGGGACTCGGTGCTGCATGGGCCATCAATGTATTTGCCCATTGGCCCGTTTTGGTCCAGCCGTGGAGCGTTGTCCTGAGTTTCGCTGTATGTACGGCAACCGGTATCTTCTTTGGCTGGTATCCAGCAAAGAAGGCTGCCAATCTCGACCCGATTGAAGCCATTCGTTATGAATAAGTTTTTTTGAAGAAAGCGTATGTAATAAGTTGGCGGTTGGCAAAAACAGTTCTGCAAAAGGAGTAGGTGCTTTGTTGTGTGGAATTTGCTGAATCCCCAGCCGTCTGAAAGGCCTGATAGAAATCCTGCGTGGTGTCTGTCAGGCCTTTAGTAATGGTAAGTAGGTGTTCAAATGCCCTGTCGAAATAGATCAATTTATTCTTTCACCATTACTTATTAAAAATCAGCAGTGAAGATGCAGTTATGTGAATACTTTAAACTACCTTTGCGTAACATACAGAAACCAAAGGGGGAGAACATCATGACAGACAACAAGAAAACAGAGCGCAACGTGGCCATTGTTATCCATGTTTGCATCTGGACATACATATTTGCCTTTCCGTTGCTCTATGGGCGGCGTGAAGATTCTGTTGATTGGTTGTCTTATTTTCAGCGTTTGTATTTCCCGATATCATCCTGCTTGGTGTTTTATGCCAATTATTTTTATTTTGTTCCGCGCCTGCTTTTAGACGAGAGGAAAAGGGTGTTGCGTTTCGTACTGTTGAACATCGTTTTGATTTGTCTGCTGCTCTTCAGTCGGGAACTATATGTGCAGCTTCTGCCTCCGCCGAAGGCCGCTGATGGCGGGAAGGTGCATCTTTGTCCGCCGTTTTGGGCATGGATGCTGTTTCATTTCCGCAGTTTTTTGTCTTTGGCGTTTTTGGCATTCATGGCAGTGGCTGTCCGTCTCAGTGTTCAGTGGCAGATGGCAGAGCGGGCACGCTCGGAGGCCGAGTTGGGCCGGCGTGAAGCAGAGTTGAAGAACCTGAAGAACCAGATCAATCCCCATTTTCTCCTCAACACGCTCAACAATATCTATGCGCTCACGGCGTTTTCCCCGCAACAAGCCCAGGGGGCCATTGAAGAGTTAAGCCGGCTGTTGCGTTATGTGCTTTATGAAAACGAGGCCGAGACCGTCACGCTGGAAAAGGAAATCGAGTTTTTGGAGAGCTATGTGGAACTGATGCGTCTGCGTTTACCCTCATCGGTCAGTGTTGAAACGAATTTCGATGCAGTCAAGACCGATGGTCAGGCATTTGTGGCCCCTTTGATTTTTATCTCTTTGGTGGAAAATGCTTTTAAGCACGGCATCAGTCCCGCTTCGCGGAGTTTCATTCGCATACGAGTGGACTATGATTCCTCCAAGCGCCAGTTGGTCTTTGTCTGCCAAAACAGCAATCATCCCAAGACATCGAAAGATAAAAGTCCTGGCGGCATCGGCTTGAAGCAGGTGCTGCAACGTCTGGAACACTCCTATCCAGGGCGTTATGAATGGCTTTATGGAACAGAAAATGACGGCGCCACATATAGTTCTCAAATAAAAATATATTTCTGATTTCAATACCTGCTTATGGCAAAACAACTGACCTGTGCAATTATAGACGACGAACCATTGGCCGTGAAGTTGCTTGAGAGTTATGCGCAGAAAACCTCTTTCCTCAACCTCGTTGCCACCTATGGCAGTGCGGTTGAAGCGATGTATGCGTTGCAGACATCGCCTGTCGACATCCTGTTTCTCGACATACAGATGCCCGATTTGACTGGCTTGGATTTTGCCCGCATGATTCCCTCTTCCATTCACGTGGTCTTCACGACGGCCTTCCGTGAATTTGCCATCGACGGATATAAGGTGGGCGCTATCGACTATCTCTTGAAACCCATTGCATACACCGATTTCCTCTCAGCCGCCCAGCGCGTCTTGACTGTTGTTGGCCGTCAGGCGGCAAAGGAGGTCGTCTGCAAGTCAAAACCAGTCACCGATAATCTCCCTGCGGAGGACGGAAATATAGATGCGGTCTTGCCCGTGGAAGATGGTATGTTTTTCGTGAAGAGCGATTATAAGTATGTCCGTGTGTCGTGTCAAGACATTCTCTATATCGAGGGATTGAAAGATTATGTGAAAATGCATTTGGCTTCTTCCCAGCGTGCCGTTGTGTCCCTCGTGTCAATGCGCACACTGGAAAACACGCTGCCTTCCACGTCCTTCTTAAGAATACATCGTTCGTACATCGTCAACATGAAGCGCGTCAGCATGGTGGACAGAAACAATGTCGCCATCGCTGACTTCGTGCTTCCCATCTCAGACTCCTATAAAGACGTTGTGCAGAAATACGTGTCAGAGCATGCAATACAAGGACGCTAACAGATAATAAAGGGAGAGGAGAGGGTGCATAGGATTATGCAGGCGGGAGAATTATATCCCTCTCTCTTCAGAATAATAGGTAAAAACGTAAACCGCAAAAATCAAATAAATGGAAAAGAACGATTCCTGCGAAACTATGCAGGCTATGCATCCCTTCAAATACACCGACGAGCAGTTTGCCGACATCCAGATGTTGCGCTATAAGGTGGAAGGATTTGAAAAACTTTCTCTGAAGGAAAAGACCTATATATACTATCTGCAAGAAGCCGCTCTTCACGGGCGCGACATTCTTTTTGACCAAAACGGGCGCTATAATCTGCGGATTCGCCGTGTGCTCGAAGCGTTGTATCAGAATTTTATTGGCGACAGGCAGAGCGCGTTTTTTCAAGCCGTGACGGTCTATTTGAAGCGCGTCTGGTTTTCTTCCGGCATCCATCATCATTACGGTTGCGAGAAGTTTGTGCCAGATTTTACGGAGGCTGATTTTCGGGCCGCCGTCAAGGCCATCCCTGCGCAGCAATTCAATCTGACTGACGCACAGGCCGTCGACAAACTTTTGGACGAATTGTGTCCCGTTATTTTCAATCCCGACATTATGTCCATGCGCGTCAACCAGAAAGACGGCGAAGACTTGGTGGCCACTTCTGCCTGCAACTACTACGGCGCGGGCATTTCTCAGGAGGATGCTGAGGCGTTTTATGCCAAGCAGAAAGACCCCGAAAATCCGCGTCCCGTGATGACTGGTATGAATAGCCGACTGGTGCGCACCCCGCAGGGAACACTCGAAGAGCGCGTGTGGAAAGTCGGCGGGCTCTACGGACAGGCCATAGAAAAAATCGTTTCCAATCTGCTAAAAGCCCGTGATTATGCTGATTCTTCAGCGCAGCAGAAGGTCATCGACCTCTTGGTGGATTTTTATCGCATTGGCGATCTCCACATCTTCGATGAATATTCAATCGCCTGGTTGCAGGACACCGCTTCGCTTGTTGACTTCACCAATTGCTTCACGGAGACCTATGGCGATCCGCTTGGCATGAAAGCCTCATGGGAGGCTTACGTAAACTTCAAAGACATTGCGGCGACGCAGCGCACAGAAAAACTCTCGACAAACGCTCAATGGTTTGAAGACCATTCCCCCGTTGATGCCCGCTTCAAGAAGGAGAAGGTGCGCGGCGTGTCGGCAAAGGTGATAACGGCAGCCATCTTGGCAGGCGATCTTTACCCCTCAACGGCCATTGGCATCAATTTGCCCAATTCTGATTGGGTTCGGCGTGAACATGGTTCGAAGAGCGTCACCATCGGCAATATAACGGATGCTTACAACAAAGCCTCCCACGGCAGTGGAATGGACCGCGAATTTGTCGTTGACGACGAAACACGGGCGTTGATCAGCCAGTATGGCGATGTCTGTGACGACTTGCATACCGATTTGCACGAGTGTTTGGGACACGGGAGCGGAAAACTTTTGCCGACAACGGATTCAGATGCCTTGCGTGCTTACGGCTCGACCATCGAGGAGGCGCGTGCCGACCTTTTCGGACTTTATTATATCGCCGACGAAAAACTGGTGGAACTGGGGCTTACCCCTAATACAGAGGCCTACAAAAGCCAGTATTATTCGTATATGTTGAACGGGCTCTTGACGCAAATGGTCCGCATCAAACCAGGGCATGTCATCGAGGAAGCCCACATGCGCAACCGTGCCCTGATTGCCCGTTGGGCTTATGAGAAAGGCCGCAGCCAAAATGTTGTGGAACTCATTCAGAAGCAGGGAAAAACCTATGTGAAGATCAACGATTATCCCGCCTTGCGCCGTCTTTTTGCCGAGTTGTTGGCTGAGATTCAGAGAATCAAGAGCGAGGGCGACTTTGAAGCGGCGCGTGACTTGGTTGAGAACTACGGTGTCAAGATTGACCCCGTTTTGCATCAGGAAATCTTGCAGCGATATGAAACGCTGCACCTCTCTCCCTACAAGGGTTTCATCAATCCCGTCTATCATGCCGCCTTCGATGAAAACGGACGGGTTGTGGATGTGACGGTGACCTATGACGAAACCTATGACGAGCAGATGTTGCGCTACAGTCGCGATTACAATAATTTGCCTGATGTGAATGTATAATGATTTTTGTGGTGGGTAAATGTATGTGCCACATCTCGTGTATGTAAACAAGAAAGGAGCGTATCAAACAGTCTGTCTGTTGATACGCTCCTTTGCGATATAGAGTGTCTAAAAAATCTTTAGATTTCGATGTTTAGTTTCTGAACGACAAACTGTCGCCGTTTGCAGAAACCTCGATGGTCTTGCTCTTGTCAACCGTTCCAGCCAGCAAGGCTTTGCTCAAATCGTTGAGCAGCAGGCGCTGGAGGGCGCGTTTGACAGGACGTGCGCCAAATTCGGGGTCGAATCCTGCGCGGGCAATCAGTTCGATGGCGTCATCGTTGACATGCAGGGTGACTTCTTGCGCGGCCAGCCGTTTGACAACGGCGTTGATTTGCAAGCGGACAATCTGCTCGATTTCCTCCTTGTTGAGAGGCTGGAACATGATGATGTCATCGATGCGGTTGAGGAACTCAGGACGGATGGTTTTCTTCAGCATGTCGAGAACACCGTTCTTCGTGTCTTCCAAGATCTTTTCCTTCTCGCTGTCGTTCTTGCGCTTCATCTCGTCGAACTTGCTTTGGATGAATGCAGAACCCAAGTTTGAAGTCATGATGATGATGGTGTTTTTGAAGTTGACGACACGGCCCTTGTTGTCGGTCAGACGTCCGTCATCGAGCACTTGCAGCAGGATATTGAAAACATCGGGGTGAGCTTTCTCGATTTCATCGAAGAGCACCACGCTGTATGGCTTACGCCGCACAGCTTCTGTCAACTGGCCGCCTTCATCGTAGCCGACATATCCAGGAGGCGCTCCGACCAGGCGCGATACGCTGAATTTTTCCTGGTATTCGCTCATGTCGATACGCGTCATCATGTTTTCATCGTTGAAGAGGTATTCGGCCAACGCTTTGGCCAGTTCCGTCTTTCCGACACCCGTTGTGCCCAAGAAAATGAACGAACCAATCGGACGCTTCGGGTCTTGCAGTCCGGCACGGGAGCGGCGAACAGCATCGGCAACAGCTTCGATGGCCTCGTCTTGACCAACGACGCGCTTGTGAAGCTCTGCTTCCAGATGAACCAGTTTTTCGCGTTCGCTTTGCAGCATTCTGCTGACAGGAATGCCCGTCCAGCGGCTGACAACGTCGGCAATGTCGTCTGGAGTGACTTCCTCCTTCACCATGGCCTCTGTGCCTTGTCTGCGCTTCAGCTCCTCCTGTATCTGGTTGATGTCATTTTGAAGCGATTGCAGTTTTCCGTAGCGGATTTCAGCCACCTTTCCATAGTCGCCTTCCCGCTCGGCGCGTTCGGCTTCAAATTTCAGTTGCTCCATCTGCTGCTTGTCCTGTTGGATTTTGCCGAGCAGTTCTTTTTCGCCTTCCCATTTTGCACGATAATTCTTTTCCTTCTCTTCGAGTTCGGAAATATCCTTGTTCAGGCTGGAGAGTTTCTGCTCGTCACCTTCGCGCTTGATGGCCTCACGTTCGATTTCCAACTGGCGCAGGCGTCGCGTGATTTCGTCCAGCTCTTCCGGCTGAGAATCGCGCTCCATACGCAATTTTGCTGCCGCCTCGTCCATCAAGTCGATGGCTTTGTCTGGCAGGAAACGGTCGGAAATGTACCGATGTGAGAGGTTCACGGCGGCAATCAGAGCATCATCTTGGATACGCACCTTGTGGTGGTTCTCGTAGCGCTCCTTCAGTCCTCGCAAGATGGAGATGGCATCTTCTGGTGTCGGCTCGTCCACCATGACAGTTTGGAATCGACGCTCCAAGGCCTTGTCCTTTTCAAAATATTTCTGATATTCCTCCAAGGTCGTTGCACCGATGCTTCTCAGTTCGCCACGTGCCAAAGCCGGTTTGAGAATGTTGGCAGCATCCATGGCGCCTTCGCCCTTTCCAGCACCCACCAATGTGTGGATTTCATCGATAAACAAGATGATGTCGCCTTCGGCGTTGGTCACTTCGTTAATGACGCTCTTCAGTCGTTCCTCAAATTCGCCCTTATACTTGGCACCAGCCACCAAAGCACCCATATCCAAAGAGTATAGCTGCTTGTTCTTCAGATTTTCAGGCACGTCGCCTCTGACGATTCTCTGTGCCAATCCTTCAACGATGGCGGTTTTACCAGTACCTGGCTCACCAATCAGAATTGGGTTGTTTTTCGTTCGCCGCGAAAGAATTTGGAGCACGCGTCTGATTTCTTCGTCACGTCCGATCACAGGGTCGAGCTTTCCTTCACGTGCTTCTGCAACCAAGTTGCGGGCATATTTAGCCAATGCCTGGTATGTGTCTTCGCTCGACTGCGATGTGGCCTTTTGGCCGCCTCTCAATTCCTTGACAGCAGCACGCAGCGCGTCGGCAGTCAGTCCAGCATCCTTGAGCATCTGCGAAGCCGTGCTTTTCACTTCAAGCAGTGCCATCAACAAGGGCTCCAAACCCACGTAAGCATCGCCTTCCTTTTGGGCGATGGTTTGCGATTTCTGCAACACCTCGTTGGCATCATTGTCCAAATATGGTTGTCCGCCGCCAGAAACGCGCGGATAGCTCTTGAGCTCGTTGTCAACGGCGCTCTGCAACGTCCGTTCGTTGACACCCGTTTTCCCGAAGAGAAATTGGGTTACGTTTTCGCCGACGGAGAGGACACCTGCAAGCAAATGTACGGCACCAACAGCTTGCGAACCGTTACCTGTGGCCTTGTCAATGGCATGCTGAACGGCTTGTTGCGCTTTAATAGTAAAGTTGTCAAATGTCATAGTTGTAGTCTCCTTATTATTATGTTGTCTTATTCTGTTGTGAAGCCCCGCACATGCCCGGCTGGTGGCAGCCGATTACCTGTTTGGAGCCTGTCTTGCGTCTTTTTGCAAGACACCCATATTCGGGCAAAGCCTTTGCCAATCGTTTGGGCGTAACATCCTTTAAACCTTACCGACTTTTTGACAGACGGTCAAGCCTTTTCTACGTAGAAACCAAGACATTAAGTCAGAAAGAAACGGGCTTTTTGTCAGTTTGCTGGACATCACCTCGTCTCTGAAAATAAAAGAAAGCACCGGTAGCGTTTATTGCTATCGGTGCTTTCTTGGGGGGATTATATATACCTATATAATAATATATAAGTATAATAGCTTGTATAATCATGGTGTGTGTAACTGTTGCATACCATTCCGCCTGGTGGGGCGAAGCATCTTACAGTTCCACGTTTTCATAGAGGAAGCGTTTGATGCTTCTCTTCGGGGTTTTCTCAAATTCGTTTTCGAAAATCTTGATGCGTGTCAGCTGCTCGTAGTTGGCCACCATTTGGTTGAGGTCCTTCCGGTTTTGCTCCATGACGTTTCGCAGCTCGTTTTCTCCCAATCCGTCGCGTTCCGCTTCGTCATAGTCGGGGTGTACAAGTCCGTAGAGTTTCTCGCCGCGCTGGATGACGATGCTTTCAGAGACGTAAGGCAGTGTGTTGAGTTTGTCTTCAATTTCTTCAGGATAGATGTTTTGGCCCGACGAGCCTAGGAGCATGTTTTTGCTTCTTCCTCGGATGTAGATATATCCGTCTTCGTCCATCACGCCGAGGTCGCCCGTGTGATACCATCCGTCCTTGTCAATGGTAGCTTCGGTTGCCTCTGGGTTTTTGTAGTAGCCCAACATGACGTTGGCACCGCGTGCCAGAATTTCTCCGACTTCATTTTGCGGGTCATTTGAATTAATGCGCACTTCCATGCGTGGCGCCACCTTGCCGCACGAACCAGGGCGGAAATCATGCCAGTCGACATAGCTGATAATCGGTGCGCACTCCGTCGTTCCGTAGCCGACGGTGAAGTTGAAGCCCGTCTTGTGTAGAAACTCTTCGATTTCGCTATTGAAGGCTGCGCCGCCGATGATGATTTCGTAAAATCTACCGCCGAAGGCCGCCACCAGCTGTTCGCGGATTTTTTCGCGGATGCGGGCATTGATGAGCGGCAGTTTGAGCAGGAGCTTCATGCTCGGCGTCTGCAATTTGGGGAGAACAGATTTCTTGATGATCTTCTCAATGATGAGCGGAACGGAAACAACGACAACCGGCTTGATGTCGGCAAAGGCCATGAAGATAATCTTTGGCGATGGCACTCTCGTGAGGTAATAGACATGGCATCCGTGCATGAATTCAAAGAGAAATTCAAAGGCCATGCCATACATGTGGGCCAGCGGCAGCATCGAAATGACAGGGTCACCGCATTTCACCTTGTCGCCCAGCACTTCGCGAGCGAAGAGCAGGTTTGACCACAATGCGCGGTAGGGGATGAGCACCCCCTTGGAGTTGCTGGTTGTGCCAGAAGTATAGTTGATGAGCGCCAAATCGTCGCCGCTTGTCGTATGTCTGTATCCCACGTGCTCCGCTCTGAAATTCTTGGGATATTTACGGCCAAAGAATTCGTTGAGGTGTTCGCGGGCCTCCGTGAGTTTCTCTGTGCGGCTCACGAGTAGGGCATAGTCGAGATTGCTGATGATGCCTTCCAAATGTGGCATTTCGTCTGCATTGAGAGACGGCCATACCTGGTCGCCAACGAAAAGCAGTCTGGCTTCAGAGTGGTTGACAATGCCATGAACCTGCTCTGGTTTAAATTCGTGGAGGATGGGCACTGCCACGGCGCCATAACTCAGTGTGGCCAAAAACGCCACCGCCCAGTTGGCGCAGTTGCGTCCGCAGAGGGCAATGCGGTCGCCTTTCTGGATGCCTGCGTTCTCAAACATGATGTGTAGCTTCTCAATCTTTCGTGCAACATCTTTGTATTGGAGCGTGCTGCCCTTGTAGTCAGTCAGTGCGTCAAGATCCCAATGAGCCTTGACTGTCTCTTCTATATATCCGATGAAATCTTTGTATGTTTCCATGTTTGGTTAAAAAAACAAATGAACAGAAAAGCACATTGCATGTGTTTGTGTGCAAAAGTAAGAAAAATTACTCATACGTAGGGGCATTGTGCATGATAAATTTGTAATTTTGCCCCAAGATTATTAGAGAAACAGAGAAATGAAAGAGTTTTGTAATAAAAGAACCATCTTTTATGGAGGTTTGGTGGCCCTGATTTTGGGCATTGCTGGCTATTGGCTTTTCCTGAGCAGCTTTTCTTCTGCGAAGGAAGAAATCATGGTGCGCGTTGACCGTGATGACAATTGCGATTCCATACAAGCCAAGCTCGAGCGCGTGGCTTCTCCGCGTCAGATGCTCGGGTTTCGCATCCTTTCTGGCGTTGTGGGGATGAAGAAGGTGCGGCCGGGCTGCTACATCGCTGGTGGCGGCATCAGCACGCTGGCTCTTTTCCGGAATATCCGGGGCGGACGCCAAACGCCGGTCAAACTGACCATTCCCAATGTCCGCACGCTGGGAGACCTTGCTGCACGCTTGTCCCTGCAGTTGGAACTTGATTCTGCGCAGCTCGCTTCGGCATTTTCCGACGAAGCGTTGTGCCAGGAGTTGGGATACGACACGACGACAATCGGATGTATGTTTATTCCCAATACCTATGAGGTTTTTTGGAATATTTCTGCCAAGGATTTGATGGCGCGTTTACACAAGGAGTCGAATGCGTTTTGGACTTCGAAGCGCAAGGCAGAGGCTAAGGCTGCTGGACTGACGCCCAACGAGGTCATAATCATGGCATCGATTGTTGACCAGGAAACGGCCAATTTGGAAGAAAAACCGATGGTGGCCGGCATGTATCTGAATCGTCTTCACCAAGGCATGAAACTACAGGCCGACCCGACGGTGAAGTTTGCCCTAAAGCAGTTTGCCTTGAAGCGTATTCTGCACGAACACCTTTCAGTCGACAGTCCGTACAACACCTATCGCCATGAGGGACTTCCTCCCGGCCCGATTGCCATCCCTGCGCTTTCGAGCATCGAGGCCGTGTTGCATTTCGCGCACCATGACTATATATATATGTGTGCAAAAGAGGACTTCTCGGGAACGCACAATTTTGCCAAGACTTATGAGGAACATCTTGCGAATGCGCGGAAATATGCTGAGGCCCTCAATGAGAGAGGCATAAAGTGAGTCACGAATTGGTATTTATAAAAACCGATAATTCTAAATTAGTGTTCACCTTGTGAGTGGTCAGCCGTGTGCTTCGTTAATAATATTCAAAAGGAATTAGAAAACTATTTAATGGTCTGACGTTTTTATGGGTTTGCACTATCTTTGCATAGCATTTTTTGAATTGAAGATGAAGAACATCAGGAATTTCTGTATTATTGCGCATATAGATCACGGTAAGTCTACTTTGGCAGACCGTTTGCTTGAATATACGAATACGATAAAGGTTACCGAAGGGCAAATGCTCGACGATATGGATCTGGAGCGGGAGCGTGGTATTACCATTAAAAGCCATGCCATCCAGATGGAATATATATATAAAGGAGAGAAGTACACGTTGAATCTGATTGATACGCCGGGGCATGTGGATTTCTCATACGAGGTTTCGCGTTCCATCGCGGCTTGCGAGGGGGCGTTGTTGATTGTGGATGCCACGCAAGGCGTGCAGGCCCAGACCATCTCCAATTTGTATATGGCCATAGAGCATGACTTGGAAATCATCCCGGTCATTAACAAATGTGACATGGTGAACGCCATGCCGGAGGAAGTGGAGGATGAAATCATAGACCTGTTGGGATGTAAACGTGAGGAGATTATCCGTGCGTCGGGACGTACGGGAATGGGAGTGGATGAAATTTTACAGGCCGTGGTGGAACGTATCCCCCATCCGGAAGGGGATGAGGACGCTCCTTTACAGGCATTGATATTCGATTCCGTGTTCAACTCGTTCCGTGGGATTATCGCTTATTTCAAAATCGTGAACGGCAGTATCAAGTCGGGCGATGAAGTGGCTTTTATCAATACGGGCAAGGAATACACGGCGGATGAAATCGGGGTATTGAAGATGGAAATGTCCCCCCGTAAGGAACTGCATTGCGGGGATGTGGGGTATATTGTTTCCGGTATTAAAACGGCAACGGAAGTAAAAGTCGGCGATACGATTACTCACGTGGAGCGTCCGTGTGATAAAGCCATTTCCGGTTTCGAGGAAGTTAAGCCTATGGTTTTTGCCGGACTTTATCCCATAGAAACTGAGGACTTTGAAAATCTTCGGGCCTCTTTGGAAAAATTGCAGTTGAACGATGCATCGTTGACCTTCCAACCGGAATCGTCCGTGGCGTTAGGCTTCGGTTTCCGTTGCGGTTTCCTGGGCTTGCTCCACATGGAAATCGTACAAGAACGTCTGGACCGCGAGTTCAATATGGATGTGATTACGACCGTACCCAACGTGTCTTATCTCGTATATGACAAGCAGGGTGGAGTGAAAGAAGTACATAACCCGGCCGGTATGCCCGAAGTGACGCTGATCGACCATATAGAGGAGCCATATATCAAGGCTTCCATCATTACGACAACCAACTTCATCGGCCCCATCATGACCTTGTGTCTGGGGAAAAGGGGGGAGTTGTTGAAACAGGAGTATATCAGCGGAAACCGTGTGGAACTCCATTATAGCTTGCCTTTGGGTGAGATTGTGATTGATTTTTATGACAAACTCAAAAGCATATCAAAGGGCTATGCCTCTTTCGACTACCATCAGGACGGTTTCCGTCCGTCTAAACTGGTGAAGTTGGATATCTTGTTGAACGGGGAACCGGTGGATGCGTTATCCACTTTGACGCATATTGACAATGCGGTGGACTTCGGGCGGAGGATGTGTGAGAAACTGAAGGAGTTGTTGCCCCGCCAACAGTTCGATATTGCCATACAGGCCGCCATCGGTGCCAAGATTATCGCCCGTGAGACAGTGAAGCAGTTGCGTAAGGACGTGACGGCGAAATGTTACGGAGGAGATGTCAGCCGGAAAAGAAAATTGCTTGAGAAACAGAAGAAAGGAAAGAAACGGATGAAACAGATCGGTAATGTGGAAGTGCCGCAAAAAGCTTTCTTGGCTGTCCTGAAGTTGGATTAACCTAATAAAAAACCTTATGACTATGGATTTAAGACGCGACGTGGCTCGTGAAATAGCCCGGATATATTGCCGCTTGTCTCCATCGGGTATCGAGGCATTGTCCGAGATACTTGTACCTTTCAAATATTCGAAAGGCGATGTGGTATTGCCCGAAGGGGAAACGTGCCGTCACATGTATTTCGTGGAACGCGGAATGGTGAGGCAGTATTATTATAAAGGTGGACGCGACGTGACGGAACACTTTTCTTATGAAGGGCGAATCGTGATTTGCATTGAAAGTTTCTTGAAACAGGAACCTTCACGGCTGATTGTCGAGGCGTTGGAAAACAGCAGGCTTTACGGCATTCCGTATGATGACTTGCAGGAATTGGCAGACGAAAATAAAGAGATTGAGTTGTTGTTCCGTAAGATTATGGAACATGCTCTAATCAGTTCTCAGGTCTACGCTGACAGCCAACGTTTTGAGAACGCTACGGAGCGTTACCTTCGTCTCTTGAATACAAAACCCGAGATATTGCTGCGTGCGCCGATGCTCCATGTGGCTTCTTACTTGCAAATGTCGCCTGAAACATTAAGCCGTGTGCGTGCGGCTCATTTGGAAGAAATGAAGTCTGAAAAAGGCAGCGTGTCCAAGACTGAGACTTAGGCTGAGGTGCCGGGGAGTGATACGCCCATGACGGGATTACGGAGGATATGTTTCTTTTGGAAAGAAGGAGCATATCCTTTGTTTTTCCCCTTTTCAGAAGTGGTGTGATTTTTTTACGGATTTGGCGCGTTGTTCTTTTTTTATTATTACCTTTGTGTAGTGGATCTTAAATTAACGGTATCATGAAACTGCTGCCCGGACATCCAGCCTGTGGAGTTGTGTAATGCCTACCTATGTTGAATTTTTAAATCAATTCTTATGAAGAGAGTAATTAACCTAATGAAGATGGTGGCCCTTAGTGGTGTCGTGGTGTTGGGTTCATGCCGGGCCGTGAAAGATGGAACTGGGGTGGAGCGTGCGGAATACGGGCACGAGATGTCAAGCCCGTTAGAAGGTTTTTGGAAGAAGACTTGGATTCGGAAGAAAGGAGATTCCCATAAGGGCTCCCAACCGTTCGTGCATTACAAGTATTACGGGGACAAGCACATGATGTCACAGAGTTTATTTTCTTTGCTTTTATTTAATATTGAATATCAAATAATACGCTGATTTATAGTGAGTGTTTTATTTTATCCCATTTTTTAGGACAAGCAAGATAAAAAATAATGGTGCAAATATGGTGATAAATAAAACTTTTGATACCTTTGTAGAAGAACAGGAACAAAGGTTATGAATAGGACGTTTTTCATAAAATCAAGAAAAAAGGACGGTGCGGCGACACTTTACACCCGCGTACACAGGACTACCCCCAAAATAGACCTTTCCATCAGCACACGTATAAAGGTGGATGTACGGGAATGGAAGAAGTTCAACGAGGACTTAGAAGAGCAAAAAAGGATGCTAAAGTCAAGACGATGGCAGGACACCTATACGAAGATGCAGGAAATAGACCGTGAAATAGACACCCTCATAGAACACGGCGTTTTCGACAAGGCCATTATAGACGATGCGGTCGCAAACGTGGTCTACCGTGAGGAACTGGAACGGCACAAGGCCAAGGAAGAGGCCGAACGGGCGGTAAGGGAAGAAGAGGAACAGCGGAAAAAGTCAGACGTTCTCCTCTTCCTCCGTGGCTTCGTGGACGATATGCGGAAAGGCAAGGTAAAGAACAAAGGGAACGATTACTCAAAAAACACCGTTCGCGTATGGCTTACTTTCCAAGGCATAATGGAGAGGTTTTATAAATTCCACCCCTTCACATGGTCAGACGTGGACAAAAGACTTGCCGACCAGTTCATTTGTTTCCTTCAGGATGCCGGGTACATGGCCAACCACATAAACACACAGGTAACATGCTTCCGGGCAATCGTGGGGCTTTCTTTCGATGAAGGGGTGCATGAAAACGCCCGCGCCCTGAAAGCGTTCAGCAGCAAAAAGGTAGAGGAAGACGACAAGGCAAAGGAAATATACCTCACCGTTGACGAGCTTCAAGCCCTTTACGAAATGGAGCTTTCCGGACTGGAAGACCGGGTAAGGGACGTTTTTCTTGTAGGCTGTTATACCTGCCAACGTTTCAGCGATTACAGCCGCCTGGAGCGCGAGAACTTTACCACCACGGCCAAAGGGACACGGATAGTGCGTATCGTACAGGAAAAGACCGGCAACAGCGTCGTCATACCCATACTGAATGACAACCTCCTGCAAATAGCCGAAAAGTACGGCTATGACATTCCGGTCGTTTCAAACCAAGTGCTAAACCGGGAAATAAAAGAGATACTTAAAAGGCTTTCCGTTGCCGTCCCGTCTCTCGCAAAGACGGAAAGGACTGTACTAACCTTGCGTGAGAGGGCAAAGGAGGAACGAGGACAGACCACCTACCAAAGGGACGGAAAGGGGCACGTTGTGAAACCACGCTATGAACTGGTAGGAAGCCACACGGCCAGAAGGAGCGGGATAACAAACCTATATCTTACCGGCATATTTGACACCGTACAAATGATGAGCATTTCAGGCCATAAGGACGAGAAAGTATTTGCCGACTATATCAAGCTAAGTTCCGACGAGATAGCCGACGCCATAGCGAAGAGGATGGAAGAGAGGAGAAAAAACATTGCCAGTAATGAAGGGCTTTTCTAAAAAAACATGTTATAAAACATACATTTCATTTTACGCTTCGGCAATCCCGGAAATGAACGTTTCCGCCAGTCTCTTGCGTTCGGTTTCAGCTTGCATCACTTCACAAAGGTGCAAGATGAAATCGGACATTTCGCCATGGGTAAGCAATACGCCGTTTTCCCCTATTTCGATAAAATATCTTTGCATTTTACGATTAAACCCGTAAGAAATCCCTTTCCCCTTTTTCATATTCAAACAAGTACCCGGACGGCGTTCGCATATAGACAAACGAGTACCGGATTTTAGGTGTTGTTATTTTTTACCAAACCCTTTTTATGCTTTTGATAAAGCCCACATTTCAGGCAATTCAGAGGTAAATAATAATGTACAGTCCTGTCCTCCGTTTTGGTTTCGTCCTCTTCCTTTTTCATTTGTTGGAGGTCTGCAATCTTCATGAGCACGTCGGCCTTTTCCTTTCCTGAAAGGTTGGGCAGTGTAGATTCCAATTCCGAAAGTATGGCATCCTTATCCCTGAAACGCCCTTTGCTTTCGTTGGGCATCATGGTGACCCCCGTTTTCCGTTGTTCGAGGTATGCCTTTACTACCGGGTGCCTCATCCATCTTAGGGCAAGCTTGTGGAGGTTTTCCTCGCTTGCACCGCTTTGCGTCTTGCGGCTCATCTTATAGGCCAAATCCAAGTTGTTTGCATCCATGGCCACTGCATCGAGGCAAAGCTTTTCTTCTTCCGTAAGTACGTGATTCTCTTTTCTGTTCATCGTATTTTCTTTGTTTTGGAAAGGGAAGCCGGTTCCCCGGCCATCCGTTACCCTTTCACCTCTACATATTTCATCATGTACTTCTTGAACTCCCCGAAATCCGCGCCACGTCTTACGAAGTCCGTAAACTTGCAGCAAAGCGGCGTGTTGAACTGGCTTTCTATGAACCACACTTCACCCAGGAGTGCAAAATTTGGAAGTCCGTGTTCGCCCTCATATTTTTTAGCCTCTTCCATCGCCGTGCGTATGGCCTTTACCTTCTCGTAATACTCTGTAAGTACGTCCATGTCAAAGTATAAGGTAGCCTTTTCAAGTGCCATCCTGTCCAGTTCCTTCTGTGTGACGGTGGCCACGCCTTCCACGTCTTTCACGGGCAGTGCTCCGATATATTCCTTTATTTCCCTTATATATCCTATCGTGCGGTCAAGAACCGCCTGGAAATTCTCCCTAACGCGCTGTTTCTCGTCTTTGGGCACGAATCCCTTTGAAGACAAGTATTTCCGCGCCTCGCCTGA
>OKSW01000224.1_pt1 | contig 25124 bp, 10 predicted proteins | sample 1606351 | NCBI WGS metagenome assembly OKSW01 (sample SAMEA3879565, study PRJEB24766) | human gut metagenome | biome: human-associated habitat; feature: feces | place: USA | collected 1985/1987 | reverse complement strand
AAAAGAAAAGATAGCGTTATATTCTTATAAAATAATACATTTGCAGCAACTGAAATAGAAAGGGAATAAGATCCCTAAACCAAACTATTTACTAATTTAACCTTATTAATCTATGCAATTCTACCAGAAAAGAAGGGAAAATTGTGTAAAGACACACGTAATTTTGAAAAAAGCCTCTTTTTATGCGTGTCTTACACTATTTGCCGGAATGGCTTTCCCAATGCCTTTGTGGGCTTCGCAGTCAACTGCCATCGTGCAACAGCATGTCAAACAAATTACGGGTATCGTAAATGATACAAGCGGAGCTCCTGTAATCGGTGCCAATGTAGTAGAAGTGGGAAGCACCAACGGTACTATTACAGATGTGGATGGCAAATTCACATTAAATGTATCCGTAGGGGCTAAACTGAAAGTTTCGTATATCGGTTACAACGACCAACAAATTACCGTAGGCAACAGCAACAGTTACACCATTATCTTGAAAGAAGATACAGAATCTTTAGATGAAGTGGTAGTAGTAGGATACGGTACTCAAAAAAAAGTAAATCTGACAGGTTCTGTGGCAACCATCTCATCCGATAAGCTAGTCAACCGCACCAGTGCCAATGTCACCAACATGCTGGCAGGACAAATGCCAGGCGTCACCATTATCCAAAATACCGGCCAGCCGGGAGCTGATGCCGGAGTACTGCGTGTGCGTGGTCTAGGAACTATGGGAGATGCCAGTGCCATGGTTGTGGTGGATGGTGTAGAATCTACCATGAGCAGCGTGGACCCCAACGATATTGAAAACATCTCTATATTAAAAGATGCAGCCGCCTCAGCCATTTATGGTGTACGTGCTGCCAATGGCGTTATCCTTATCACAACCAAAAAGGGAACCAAAGGACGTACCATTGTATCATACGATGGATATGTAGGCTGGCAAAGTGCCTCACGTATGCCCAAATTTTTGGATTCTTACAATTATGCAGTGCTGATGAATGAAGCTTACACCAATGACGGTTTGAAAGGTCCGTATGACGAAACAGCCCTACAAAAGTTCAAAGACGGAAGTGATCCCGACTTTTATCCCAATTCCGACTGGCTGGGTACGCTATTAAGTGAAAACGGCCTGTTCAACAACCATCACTTGAGTATCAAAGGCGGTGGAGACAAAGTAACTTACTCGCTGGCATTCAACTATCACGATAAAGACGGATTGATAGTCAATACCAACTACAACAAGTTCAATGTACGTGCCAACATTGACGCTCAGATAAACAGTCGTCTGAAACTGACTACAAATATGGCGGTATACCGCAGTAATATGACTGCTCCGGCGGCAGGTATCAGCAACCTGATGCACTATGCTTTCCGTGAGACTCCGGTTACTCCCATCCAATTGAGCAACGGCAACTATGCTTTATTCAAAAACGAGCACAACTCCGTAGCCTATGCACGTGAAGGAGGAACCTACAAAGAGATAAACAGCAATTTCCAAGGTAACGTAGGAATGGAACTGGACATCATAGACGGACTGAAACTGAGAGGAGTCGCCGCCTCGACTTTCAACCTGACCGACAATCCCACCCACGTAAATACCATGACATTCTATCAGGCAGGTTCAGACACACCGGTAAAGAAAACCACTAACTCCATCACAGAATATGACATCAAAAGTATGGAACTGAACTTGCAAGCTTATCTGGACTATAATAAAACCTTCGGCAAACACACAATAGGAGCCTTATTAGGTTACTCACAAATTTATAAACAGACACGCTATCTGCAAGCTTACCGTAAGAACCTGCCCAACTCCAACTCACTGGACCAGATCAACGCCGGTGAAGTGACAGGACAGACAACATACGGTACAGAAATAGAATACGCCCTCCGCTCAGCTTTCGGACGCGTGAATTATTCATACGATGACCGCTATCTGCTAGAAGCCAACCTGCGTTATGACGGCACTTCACGCTTCCCCAAGAACAACCGCTTCGGCGCATTCCCCTCTTTCTCCATCGGATGGAGAATATCGGAAGAAGAGTTCTTCAAAGCCGATTGGGTGGATAATTTGAAACTACGTGCATCATGGGGATTGCTAGGTAATCAGGAAACCGTAAACTCGGACAACAGTTCTAACTATTATCCGTATCAGAACACCTATCTGTTCGGTTATGACTATAGTTTCGGCAACACTTTGACTCCGGGTATTTCCATTTCCAACCCGATGGCTAACCAAGATATTACGTGGGAGAAAACCGATCAATGGAACGTAGGTGTGGACGCCGCTTTTTTGGGCAATAAACTGACATTGGGCGCAGACTGGTTCCGCAAGGAAACACGGGACATATTACTGCAACTTCCAGTTCCCAACATGATGGGAGTCAGCGCTCCGATGCAAAATGCCGGCGTAGTGCGTAATACCGGTATCGAACTGCAACTGGGACATAACAACCGTATCAATGATTGGAGCTATTCTATCGGAGCCAATTTCAGCTATGTAACTACCAAAATCATGGATTTGAAAGGCGGTGACACACCGGGGCAATCCGTAGGCGACCCACTGTGGGCATATTACGGCTACGTATGCGACGGCATCTTCCAAAACGAAGAAGAGATCAAGAATCATCCTACACAGAGCATGGGTACTCCGGTTCCGGGTGACTTAAAATACCGTGACCTGAACGGAGACAAAGTAGTAGACAGCAAAGACCGGCAAGTATTGGGTTCTTACTTCCCGAAAATCAACTTCGGTCTGAATCTTTCAGTTCAATATAAAGACTTCGACCTAAGTGCACTGCTGCAAGGTGCAGCTGATGTAAAGAGTGCTCCTGTAGCCGAAATCAGATATGCCTTCTACAATGGCGGTAAAGTAACGGAACAGCATCTGGACCGTTGGACTCCGGAAAACCCGAATGCCACTTATCCCCGATTATCCATGAGTGACTCCAAAAACCGCGTGACTTCCAGTTTCTGGATGCAGGATGCCTCTTATGCCAAGCTGAGAAACCTGCAAGTAGGTTACAGCCTGCCCAAACAGCTGATATCCAAATACGGAATCAGCCGTTTGAGAGTGTATTGCAGTATCGACAATCTCTTTATGATTTCCGGCTTCGACGGTGTAGACCCCGAAGCCATCAGCGGCAACTATTATCCATTGACCCGAAATTATTCCTTCGGTCTGAATGTAACATTCTAAACACTGACAACTATGAGACTAAAATATAACTTTATAGGATTAATATTGGCATGCGGCCTTGGTCTGAGCTCTTGCAATGACAGTTTTCTGGACAGAAATCCTAAAGACCAATTATCCGATGCATCTTTCTGGAAAAACGCAGAAGATGCCCAGAAATTTGCAACCGGAATTTATCTGTATCTGATAGAACCGGAAAACCATACTATCATGACAGACTGCTACACAGATAATGCTATTCCTGTACATGTCACAGCCGAACAGGGACAGTTGTCTGCTGGTACGGCAACTTCCAGCAACCCACATTTCCTACAATTATGGAAAAATGCCTATCAATGCATCCGCAGATGCCTGGTATTTTACGAGCATATAGGCGATGTGCCGATGGATGAAAAAGAAAAAGCGCAACTGACAGCCGAAGTACAGTTTCTCGAAGCTTTCTCATACGCTAACATATTAAAATATATGGGTGGCGCCTCCCTGCTGGATCATCCGTTGGAACTGAACGAGAAACTTCCTTCACGCAGTTCTGAAGAGGAGACTTATAATCATATAGTAGGATTATTGGATAAAGCAGCAGCCAGCTTGCCCGATATCCGCAGCAACAGTGACCACGGAAAACCGAGTGCCGGAGCCTGCTACGCACTGAAAGCCAGAGTTGCTTTCTACGCACACAAATATGATGTGGCGGAAGCTGCCGCACGCAAAGTAATGGGCATGAATGTGTATGGACTGTATGATAACTATGGTGACTTGTTCCAACCTGTAGCAGAGTTATGTAACGAAATCATCTTTGATCGCGAATATCTGGAAAACCCGAAAAACTCTAATGAAGGCAGTTATATAGGACAGTTCTTCGCTCCCGTCATGATGGGAGGATGGGAAGCTTTATCACCTACTCAAGACTTGATAGACTCCTATCCATGCAAAGATGGCAAATCAATCAAAGAGTCTCCTTTCTATAATCCGGAAGACCCGTTTGCCGACCGTGACCCCCGTCTAGGCTTCTCAGTACTGTGGAACGGGTCACAAATAGCAGGAAAGACTTTCAACCTGAACAATATGGGAGATGGCAGCCATACCCGTACAGGATATAGCATGAAAAAGTATATCAATCCGGACAATGACGGTATCAATAATTATGACTGGACCAACTTTATCTATATCCGCTATGCAGAAGTGCTGCTGACCTTCGCCGAGGCTCGTAACGAAAATCTGTCTGCTCCGGATACGGAAGTATATGATGCGGTCAATCAAATCCGTCAGCGTCCCAGCGTAAATCTTCCTCCTCTGCCTTCCGGCTTGTCCAAAGATCAAATGCGCGAAGCTATCCGTTTGGAACGTCGTTTGGAATTTGCTTTCGAGGGAATGCACCTGTTTGATACCCGTAGCTATAAAACAACTGAAAAGGATGTTACTAAACCAGTATACGGGGTAAATGCAAAAGGAGAAAGCATTTTTATTGAAACCCGCAAGTTCAATACCAACCGTGACTATCTGTGGGCTATCCCCTTGGAAGAGGTAGACCTGGCTCAGGGTGCACTGAAACAGAATCCGGGTTGGGATTAACCCGGTCATTTATTTGGAGGGACAGACTCATAAAGCTGTCCTTCCAACTCTTTCTACACATCTCTTTTCATTGAAAGCAAAAGTAATTACCTTTCCTCTCGAAAAAAGATAAAGCACTTTCAAGGAATATATGGTTTTCCCACCACCAATTTATCTCCGGAAAAATCGACTTCAAACAAGCGAGGAGTACGAATATAACGTCCGTTTACATCCTTATGACTATGTACAGACATCAACCATTTACCGTCCAAGGTCTGAAACAACATCCCATGACCGAAATTGGGAGGAGTAATCGGGTCTTTCTCCTGTATCCATGGTCCATCCAAGGTTCCGCTTTCAGAATAAGCCACTCCCTGAGTGTACACATTATAAATCCAACTAGTCCAAATCATACCGAGTCTACCTGTTCCTGTACGGAATAGATACGGACCGTCAGTGACTTTATTCGGTTTGTCCTTGCCATCCGCATCTTTTTCACGGCTCCACGGCGATTCGCTGGCACGGAACAGCAATTTCCCTTCGCCTATGGTTCCACTTAAGTCAGGCTTCAGTTCTATTTTCTCTATCGTACCGTCCAAGGCTTGCAACCATTCATAACAATATACCATATAAGGCTTTCCGTCCTTATCCACCCAGAAAGTCCCATCCAAGGTTGGTTTATCAGCAGGCAGGTAAGTGGAATCCTTCATCGGAACGTAAGGTCCGTCCGGGTTATCGCTCACCAAAACATGACTGGCACGGCGCTCTATTACATTCCCTTGTACCGTATCAATCTTCACCGCCTGATTGGTGAAAGTGGCAAAATAATAATACTTGCCCTTATACGGATGTAACTCGGCAGCCCAAATCATTGGTTTCGGTCCCATCCACGAACCGGAATCAGTCTTTGCCACATGAAACGGTCCTTCCCAAAGTTTCAAATCCTTGCTTTTCCAAAGCATACCGCCGGTTCCGGTCATATAATACATAGCCGTCTTCCTGTCTGCCAAAATGCAAGGGTCACACTCAGTACAATAGAATCCAAAGGCACTTCCTTCCGTCTTTCCTGCTGACGTTCTTGGCAAGCAGACACCAGCCACGAAAGAGAAAAACCTAACAACAAAAACAATCCAATCTTTTTCATGCATATTCTATTTTAAGTTTCACAAATTCGACATTACAAATATACGAACCTAGAAAGGTAATGAAAACAGAAAGGCACATTTCCTCACGAAATATGCCTTCAATTCTAACTTAACCTAACCTAAAATTCTATTATCACATCACAGTATGTTAACCTTCTTCCTAAAAACCTATCTTTAATACCTATTATCTCTTTTTACCGATAGCAAAGATAAAAAATCTGATTGACAACCATAGGGGTAAAATCGAGCAAGATGGATGCAATAATCAGTCAAGAACAGACTATTGCACTATTTTCCATTCTTCAGACTATTTTCAACAGGGATTACTGAAAGAAATCCAGTGTCCAGTTGTCCATCCACTCCACGTATGGAATTCCTTCCTTGAATTGAACAGGTAACCAAATGTAACGGGCATCACTGGGATGCTCCGGACGCCAGATATCCGCCATAAATATAAAGGCGTCTTTCTTCCCCCCCACTTTCAGAATATAAGTGCTCTGTCCGCCAAACGTAAGTTCCGACTTAGGTCCCACACAAGGGTTGGGATGCTGAGACCACGGTCCGAAGATGGAAGAAGACGAGAACATACGAGCCTCATTGGGAGCCCAACCGGTACAACCGGAAGTGATCATCCAGTAGGTTCCGTCTTTTTTGAAGATAGCAGGTGCCTCATTGTGTCCTGCCGGAGCCACACGCACATAATTCCCTGTGTGTGAAAGATAGTCATCGCTCAATTCCGCTATTTGGAGTGTGAGGTTTTCTTCGGAAGAGTAAATATGGTAGGCTTTACCATCCTCATCTACATAAAGAGTCATATCGCGAGACATCTGTCCGCCATCCAAATCACGCTTTACTATCAAGCCTTTGTTCACAGCATCCGTCCATTCGGGAGTCCACCATTTTTCATAATTCTTGGCATTCAGAGTATCCAGCACTGCAACAGCCTGTCCGTCCATATCAACAGGCAGCTTACCAGCATTGACACGTCCCGAACGGATGAAACGGTAAGGACCGGCAGGAGTATCACTGACTGCTACCCCGGCACGGGCGGCTGCATAACCTTTTCCTTTCAATTCCAGATGGAACCACATCACAAACTTCCCTGTTTTCGCATTATATATCACTTTAGGACGTTCCAATATACATCCACGCGCTATGTCGCTGCTGTCGTTATCAACAACAGAAAGCGCTACGCCTTCGTTCTTCCAGTCAGTAAGATTCCGAGAAGAATAGCACATTACTCCCACCATGGCACTGCTGGTAGTATCGCATTTATTCTCACCGAACCAATAGTATGTTCCATCATGGTACATTACTCCGCCCCCATGGGCATTGATATGCTCTCCGTTGTTATCAGGCCATATCTCACCTGAACGAATGGGTTGCAACGGTTCATTGCTGCATCCGCAAAAGAAAATCAAAGCTGTGCACAACTCACACAAGCTGTTTCTCAGTTTACTCATCATGAATTATTTTATATAAAATGTTTCTTATTCAGATGGAAGCAAAGCATCGTAAGACATCCCCCAATGTTCTGCCAGGCGTTCCGCTTCCTGGCGGGTAAGATGAATGATTGCCCCATGTTTGGGAGAAGTAAAGTTAGTAGTCCTCATCACTCCTTGGTTAAACTGTCCCAAAGGAGTGAAATGTACGAAGTCGGAAGTTTCACTGAATCCGAAATTATGAACCTTCTGCCCGTACACATCATACATCAACACCCATCTATCCTCACCAATGCGTTTCCACAAGTTCGGAGCTTCGCACGCCGTGGGTTCAGGATCATACCAACGGGCATTATACTCGTAATCACTGTTTACCCTATCCGAAACAGCCTGCTTGATACCGGCGCCCCCATCGTGCGAAACGTAAAACATGTGATATTTATCTTCTATACGGGTAATATCCGCATCGATAGCAGAAATCTTCTCATCGGGATATTGAAAAAGAAGCTGAGGTAAAGTTTCCAACTTATCAAAGTCGTCATTGACATATACATAATAAAGTTTGTTCGCTTCATTCTTAAAGCGCATGGTGAAATACATCATCAACTTTCCTTTTTTATCATCATAGGTCACTTCAGGAGCCCAAGCGCAACCTACCTCACTGTAAGCAGCAGATAATTTGTCAAAGCGCAGATTAGTACGCTTCCAGTGAATCAGATCCCAAGATTTCATCAATACCAGCCCCCGGTTGTTACCCCATCCGTACTCTTTTCCATCGCGTTCCCATTCTGTATCACGATATCCGTCACGCTGCGCATAAATATGCAAATCGGTCATCGACAGATAGAATGCTCCATCCGGACCACGGAAGATATGCGGATCGCGGATACCTTTCTGTTCAGCTATCGTATCTCCGGCTATGACGGGCTTTCCTTCGTTCAAGGCGGTAAAAGTGTAGCCGTCGGGACTGATTGCCATGTGAAGTCCATGGTCCTCGTCTTTGTGGAAGACCATCAGATAGGCGCTCATATCTTTCTCTCGCGGAACTGCATTCCGATAACGGAAGCGGCTGAAACCCGAACTTCCTTTTCCAGCGGAAAACAGACCAACACGCAAAGCATAAAAACCACCATAATTATTGTGATGCAAGGAGGAAACATCCATATCACTGGCAAGGACAGTCCATTCTTCCCCGTCTTTACTCACCTCGACGGACAGACGGTTACCGCAATTGTGCAGTCTGGCAAAGAAATGTTTCCCAATACGATTGGGAAGTTCCGTCTTGTGCTCCGCATTCCGGTAAATATAGAATCTCTTTCCATCGGAAACGACTCCGGCATAAGCCTTTTCATTATAATACAGGATAAGCCCGGCCACATTTCCATTCCCTGTCCGGATTTCCACTTGTGTTTCGTAATTTTTGTCTTCAGCGGTGGTCAACAACACCCGTCCGTCGGCAGGAGTCCGACCTTTGGCCTTCATCCATAAGATATCCTCCTTGAAAGTCAGGGATTTGGGAGCATATTCTTTCCAAAAAGTCCACTGAAGTCCCAATTGAGGACCTTTGAAATCATCGGACAGTTCCAATCCATGTTTGATTTCCTGCTCCGGAGTGACAGGGGTAGCGGCAGATACGGTACGATACCAGCCGTCTTCCGTCCATTCTATCGGTTCAATCAAGGTGGAGCGTCCTAATGTATGATAGCCATTGGCATATGCATGATAAACAATCCACCAGTTGCCGTTCACATCATCTATCAACGTGCCGTGGCCTTTAGACCACCAACTATCCGTTGCACTATATGTATGCACAATGGGATTGTAAGGTGAATTCTCCCAGGGGCCGGTCACACTTTTTGAACGGGCTGATACAACCATGTGGCTGGTTGCGGGTCCTGCGGTTCCTCCTTGAGCAGAAGTGAGATAATAGTAGCCATTGTGTTCATTCAGTTTCGGGGACTCCAGACACATGCATTCCGTATCCCAATGATCAGGATATTTCCATCCGTCATATACTTTCTTCTTCTCCCCAACGGTAGCAAGTCCGTCTTCTGTTAACCGGATCACCTCCCCTTTATCCACATAAAGATAGCGATTTCCCTCCCTATCCACGACATGACCAGGGTCAATTCCTCCTACCTTCAAGTCTACGGGAAGACTCCACGGCCCACGAATATCTTTCGCCCACATCACCCAATTGGTTCCTGCGGCAGGATAATAAATATAATAAGTATCTTTGTATTTCAACAAATCAGGTGCCATGGCAGAGCCTTCATATTGAGGCATGACACGACATAACGGCTCCCAGTTCATTAAATCCTGCGAGTGCCAGATTAAGAATCCGGGAGCGTAATAGAAAGGAGAATGAGTCATGTAGTAATCCTTGCCGTCACGCATAATGGAAGGGTCAGGATAATCACCCGGAAGAATCACTTTAGGATAAGTCTGTGCATTCATCTGCAAAAATGACAAAAGCAATAAAAGAGATAATAAAAGTCGCATCATAGTATTTTATGGGGTTATTCATTACCTGTCATCGAGTTCCAACCCGATACAGCTGTTTTTTATTCCTCAAAAATACATATTCTGCTAATAAAAAAGGGGGTATAATTCGTGCAAAATAGGACAGAAATCAGCCAAAAGCCGCTTTTTATTCTTTCTAAAGAAATAAATCACGTCGGATTTACCAAACTAGAGGAAATAAAATAAGGGCACTCTCTTTAAGAGATATGCCCTTCATGCTCTTTCAATATTTTATATATCTATCTTCTTACTTATATCCGACAGAATCAATAACCCGGATTCTGTTTCAAATCTCCGTCTTTGTTCAATTGAATCTCGGTGAGAGGTATCGGAAGCAGTGTATGGATATTGGCATCAAAACCTGTAATCACCTTATTGCTTGGTGCGGCAGGTTCCATATCCCCATTCAGTTTGATACGTTCGGCCAACGTATTGGTCCGGACTAAAGTCATACGACGGTTCTCCTCACTAATCAATTCACGGGCACGTTCATCCAAAATGAAGTCAATGTCAATCTGATCAGCCGTTACTTTACCAGCACCCGGAGCCACCGCACGATAGTCTTTAAAGGCACGGTCGCGCAACACATTGATGTCATCAGCCGCCCCCTGTGTATTCCCCTGACGGAAACGAGCCTCTGCACGGAGCAAGTAAGTTTCTCCCAAACGCATCACAGGCCAGTCCTTCACTACAGCATAACCAAAATCATCGGTTTCATCATAAGCCCCCCATTTAGTGGGATGAGGATAAAATACGTTCAATGAATCTCCCTCGTGAGGGATGACCTGGTCGCCCGTTTTTAATGTCACATTTCTTACACCTTTGTCTTTATCCACCAAGAACCCTTTAGCATCAATACCAACTTCTTTTGAAAAACCGGGCTTGTTATACCACATTACACGACGGATATTATAATTAGAATTACGGATATCACCTTTCTCATACAATCCGTATTTCACAAAATTGCTGATACGCAAACGGCCATTACCACGACCGCCTATGGAATCCGCATTCACCATACCATCCAGTTTATGGAAAGCAGGAACCCAGTTACGACGTTGTTGCGGATTATCAATTGTACCGCCATTCACATCACGGTTATACTCCATTTCGAAAGTCCAGATAGCCTCCATATTCCCCTGTGAACGACGCTGATTCCCCCAACGGAACATATCATGATAATAATCACCCGGCTCGGCCGCATATTTACCATATCTTGCTGAAATCAGTTCATATTTACCACCTGTTATAATAGGCGTCACCGCATCTTCCGCCTTCTTGAAATAGGAAGCATCACGCATACCCATCCGAAGATAGGCTTCTCCTGCCAACTGTCTTGCCATGTCCTGATTTATACGGCTTTCATTTTTGGCAGCTCCCACTACCGGAAGATTAGACATGGCATAAACCAAGTCAGAATCAATGACTCCATCCACCTCGGCAACCGCATTACGGGTATAATCTGTACGCGGAATACTAGTAGATTCTGTCACTAAAGGTACATCTCCCCATAATGTCACCAACATATTGTATGCATAAGCACGAAAAAACATGGCTTCGGCTGTTGCCGCCGCATCACCGCCTTCAGCTTGTGAAGCGATAATCTGATTCGCACTATTAATGAGCTCATATAATTTTTCCCAAAGGAAACTTACCCCTGCATTCTCTGCATTCAATTCCTGATATCTGTAAAAAGGAACCTCTACCCCCTGAGTGTCACCGGGAGCACCTACATCCGTACCTACCTGCCAGCATCCTACAAATCCCTGCTGACTGGACATTCCCCATATAGCAGCATATTGACGGTGCAGACCTACCAATTTCGCATTTACATCTGATACTTCCGGACCATAACTAGAGTACATTTTCTCATCCAGAAAACTATCGCTGCATGATGTAGTCCCAATAACAAATGCCGATGCAGCAAAAGTTGTTAATAATATATTTCTAAATTTCATAGTTCTTCGTTTTTTAGAATGTTAAATTAACTCCAAATACACAACTCTTAGTCATCGGGTAGTTACTGCTGTCATATACAGTTTCACCTCTTGTACTATCCCATGAACTATTACCACGAGCTACCTGACGAGCTTCAGGATCCCAACCTACCCAATCCGTGAAAGTAAACAGGTTACGTCCGCTCACATAAAGCTGCAAACCACCGATACCCATCTTCTGAATCATGCGCTGTGGGAAAGTATAACTTAATGTGATGTCTTTGATACGTGTATAACTGGCATCACAAGGGAAACCATATCCATGTTTGTTTGAGTTCTTACGCAATGAACGCCATTCGTTACTCTTGTTTTCCGGAGTCCAATAACCTATTTCAGTAGTGGTATTACGACGTCCCATTTCATCACCTGCCATACCGATCAATGAATTGTTCTTTTTCAATCCTTGTGTAGTCTGGATAAAGATACTCAATGTAAAATCCTTATAAGTGAACGTATTCGTCAGACCACCAATCCATTTCGGTGTTGTCTGCCCTTTGATGGTACGGTCATTGTCATCAATCTTGCCATCAGGTACTCCGTCAGGGCCACTGATATCCGCCAACTTCACATCACCAGCTTCTGCAATCGGGTCCCAATTCAAATGGTCGCCACGGGCTATCTCATCTTCCTGCCAGATTCCAACCATTGTATAATCATAAATCACGCCTATCGGATGTCCAAGGAACCAACGGTTACCCAAGTCGTTCTGTCCGTCTCCATAAAGGTCTTTTATCTCATTCTTATTCCATGAAAATACCAAATTGGAACTCCAGGTAAAATCGCCTGAAACAATATTACGGGAATTCAGTGTCAATTCCACACCTTTATTAGCTGTTTCACCCATATTGGAGTACACGGTATTGTAACCAGTTACTTTAGGTAAATTACGTTTCAGAAGCAAATCGTTGGTCTTTGAGAAATAGACATCAATATTACCTGTCAAACGGTTATTCCAAAGTCCGAAGTCCAGACCGACATTGAAACTCTTTGTGGTTTCCCAAGTCAGATCCGCATTCCCCATCAAATCATTGGGCCATAAACCTGCATTCGAAGCTCCGCCTAAAGCCAACATGCCTGAATCCATCTTCACACGTGACTGATATACTCCGATGGCCTCATTACCCGCTTTACCATAAGACGCACGCAGCTTTAATGTGTTCAACCAATTACTGGAAGATTCCATAAATGATTCACGGGCAATATTCCAACCTAAAGCGACAGAAGGGAATACACCGTATTTGTTATTATCACCGAAAACAGAAGAACCGTCCCGACGCACTGTAAATGTAAACAAGTAACGGCTGTCATAAGAATAATTAATTCGTCCCATTTGTGAAACAGTAGTATAAAGGTCGGTATATGAAGCTACGCTAGGTGTTTCCGCACTACCCATGTTATGCCACTGCTGGTCGTCATTAATAAATTTGCTGGCCATAGCTTGCGAACGTTGATATTTCTTACGTGAAGCGGCATACAAAGCTGTCAAATCCAAATGATGCTTTCCAAAATCACGATTATAAGCAAGGATATTCTCTATGGTATAACTTTGTGTTTCTTCATTCTTTATTTCAGCATAACCGGTCTTATTATTCACCGACTTACCTTCATAATTATTATAACGTTTGGGCATATATGCATAACCACCATTGAATTTATAGGTCAATCCTTTAAGAGGAGAAATCAACTTTCCGAAATCAATCTCGGCATAACCGTTTATATTGATATTCCACTGACGACGCTCGGGATTAGTAGTAGTCCACATCAACGGATTGGTAAACAAAGTTTCACTGTACATCGGATTAATGCAATAGCTGCCGTCTTCTTCATACATTTTTGCATAAGGAGACATAGCCTCAGCCATCAGAAAGTTAACACGTCCACCGTCACGGTTATGAGATACTATATAGGAATTAGTTCCCACCTTCATATAATCAGTCACATTCATATCAATATTCGTACGAATAGAGTAACGTTTGTAGTTGAACCCTTTCAACACACCTTTCTGACTCATATAGTCGGCAGAAACGTAATACTTCACATTATCCGCCCCACCGCCGATACTTACGTTATGGTCTTGGATGATACCAGTTTGCGATACAGCATCAATCCAATCATTCTCTATACCATTGGCCTGATTTTCCGCTTCGTATGCATTCTTCACATAATCATTATACATGGTTTCTCCGGGGTTCTGTGACACATAATCTCTATAACGTTGAGTGATTTGCGCACCATCACAGAAATCTAGTTTATGAGAAAAATCCTCCACTCCGAAATATCCGTTATAACGAATAGTCGGCTTGCCGGAAGTACCACGCTTAGTAGTAATCAAAATAACACCATTCGCACCGTTTGTACCATAAATGGCAGTGGCCGAAGCATCCTTCAAAATTTCCATGGATTCAATATCATTCGGATTGATGTCATTCAATGTACCTCCCGACTTGCTGATAGGCACACCGTCCACAACAATATATGGCCCGGAATTAGCATTGATGGAATTCTGGCCACGCACCAAAGCATCCGGTGCATCGCCCGGAATGGAAGATGTTTGTGTAATAGTAACACCTGCCGCCGCACCTTGAACAGCTTGTAATACATTCGTCACCGGAAGTTTTCCCAGACGCTCCTTCCCTACTGAAGTAACAGAACCGGTCACATCTGATTTCTTCTGCACACCATAACCGACTACCACCACTTCCTCCAACGTTTCTGTATCCTCTTGCAAAATAATGTTAAGTGATTTTCCCGGAATAACTTTCATCTCTTGATTCTTATATCCTATATAAGAAATAACCAATGTAGCTCCTGGAGCCACATTCAATGTAAAATTACCATCGAAATCAGTAATTGTACCATTGGTAGTACCTTTCTCTAAAATACTGGCACCAATAACCGGTTCCCCTACCGGATCTTTAATCGTACCTGATACGGATTGTTTCTGTTGCTGGACAGTTTGTACGGCAGTTACAATTTCTTCGGCCATCACACTGAACGGCTGAGTCGCAACGAAACCTGTGCAAAGCAATAAGGCTGTCAAAGCCTTTCGATTTTTTAAGAACGAGTTTGATTTCATCGTTTTTCTTATTAAATTAGATTATAGGTAATAATATTATCCGAATAGAGTTATGATTAGAAACTCCTTGGGCTAAATTTTGTCACATTCCCAATATTAATCGGGGGCAGATTTATTCCTCATAAGCATTATACTTAAAGTTCGTTTTATCTATTTTTCACGTTGCAAACTTAAAGCTTTAAAAGAATAAAAAAGGCTAAAAAATAATCAAGAGTAGTAGAAAAATTAAGCATGAACGATTTTTCTATAATGAATTCCGAATTTTATATTCCTCTATCTAAAAGGTCTAAAAAAAACGGACTACGGGTTAAAATCACTTCAAGCCGTAGTCCTCCTATAATCTAATTCGCAAGTTAATCAGACTTGCTTTATCAGTATCAACAACGCCTGTTGAAAACTATCATTATTTTGTCAATTCATCATCAGCCACTGCTTCTTCCCAATTAGTAAACATCGGAATCGCTTCATCATAGCCGTCATATCCATAATTTTGCCGCAACCGCGCACCTGTATTAGCAGTAATAGCCGAGTTGGGAATCGGCCAAAACAGATTACGCTTATCTACTTGATAATTCAATTCCTTGTTGGAAACAATAGGCCCATGATTGAAAATGTTGTAGCGCGTAGTACGCTTATACCAATAGCTTCCTCCATTCAAATCCGTACCACTCTGCTTATCCCAAGTAGACAGATTATAAGTTTCTCCCCATTCATCCGGCTGACCACTGCGAGCAAGACACCAAGAAATACGAGTCAATTCAGGCTGTCTCCATTCTTCCAAATACAATTCCCGAGCACGTTCATCAGCAATGTCACCGATAGTTACAGTAGTAAACATCTTTTTGGCATTAGCACGACGACGAACTACGTTCACATCCTCTGCAGCGCCAATCGGGTTACCTTGGTAGAACTTAGCCTCAGCGCGAAGTAAGTAAGTTTCTGCCAAACGGAACAAGTATAGATTACCATTAGACACACTATTGCCCTTGGTTGCTCCATTAAACTGATTAGCCCCCATATTTTCTTCAGCATTTTGATCAAGTATATATACTTTGTACAATGGAGTCGGGAACCAACTACGAATAGTATCAGAACAAAGCAAATCCCCTTTTCTCACCAACAAATCACCTGATTCCGGATCATAATAATCTTCTGGTGCATAAAGCATCATGTTTTTCCCATAATAAGCAGAATTTGGATTATTGTATTTAAGATCCGTCATTTCCATCCAATTACCTATTTCTCGATTATGACGCATATCCTGCCAATCTGTTTCACCATCATAATTCCAAATGGTCTGATTATAATGATAAGAAGTGCGGAAACAACCAATACCACGTCCCATAGCGCGTACCCAATCTAATTTCGCATCATATTCCCCAGCAGTACGTGCATAATTATAAGTTGGAGATCCTAAGTTATGAGGATCACGGATAATACCATTACTCCAATGCACACACATAGCTCGCATCTGCGGATAGGAAATGAAACCTTCAGCATAATAATTCAAAATAGGCATAATCATTTCCGTATTAGAAGCATCAGTTATATTTACTCCACGATGCAAATCCCAAATTACATTACGTTCTACCGGCCATGTTTCCGGATTACCAGAAGAAACATTCGTTCCAAACGGAGCATTCATTAAAGCCAAACCATGATTGTTAATCAAATCGGTAGCTAATTGTTCAGCTTTCTGATATTCACCTACAACTAAATAACACTTGATAAGCAATTGCTTACATGCTTCTTGGTTGACAGTACCTATATAACCGATCTCTTTCTGTGGAGACACATGTTTTACAGCGAATTCCAAATCATGCACCAACATTTGGAAGATTGCCTCTTTACTCGTGGATTTATAGTTTTGTTTAGGTACTTCAATCAGCTTCGTAATTAAAGGTATATCACCAAACAATAATACACCGTGATAGTAGGCATAGGCGCGATGAAAGTAAGCACGTCCTAAATACTCATCGCGCAAAGTGGGATCCAACCCTTCTACTTTACCTACATTGGAGATAATAGTATTTGCAAAAGTCACACTATTCCATGTGCGGTCCCAGAAACGTGACATAGCATTCTCATCCCCACCACCTTTCATACCGGATGTCGGAGTTATCTTATTGGCAAAATCATCTTGCATATCGCCCGCATCGGTTTTCCCATACAGACCAATATCTGTCATGAAATAAAGGGAAGCCATAGGCATCACGTTACCATTTCCGTCCATCAGCATTTCTTTCAAGCCATAATCACACATAGCCAAGACTGATTGCAAACCAGATTCTGTTGTGTAAGTATTTTCGGGATTGTAAAACGACAAAGGGTCCTGTTTCAAAAAATCATCCGTACAGCCAACGTTCACCAAAGCGGTCGCAGCCAGTACCATACATGCTTTTGTAAATATCGTATTGCTTGTTTTCATAATATTTTTCAGAAATTAGAGTGTTACATTAATACCAAAGTTAAAAGTGCGTGTAGCCAATCCGCCAGTTTCGGGATCACCATATTCCCAATTATCAAAAGTACAGACGTTTTTACAGCTTGCAGTAAGACGGATGCGGTCTATCATAAATTTCCTAGTCCATTTCTGTGGCAAAGTATAACCCAAAGTTATGTCATCCAAACGAACGAAACTACGGTTGTAAACTTTATCTACACCATTAGCCAGCCCCGTATTGGGACCTGCAGCATTCAAACGACAATAATCATTAGTCGGATTATCAGGAGTCCAATATTTACGAGCTGCCACATTAAAGCCGTTAGTTACCTGTGACCCTCCGTTCTCCTGATTCAACCAATAACCAGCACGGCTCTTGTGTCCCATATAAGAGTATAATGAAACAGAAAGAGTCAAATCCTTCCACAAAGTGAAATCGTTACGTAAATTCCAGTAAACAGGAGGAGCTGTAGTCCCTTGATAAACCTTATCATTATCATTGTAGACAGGTATGCGAGTACCATCTTCTAAAATCCGGTCATCTTCAGTATAGTGATTCACCACTTTCGGATCACCCGGTTTCTGCCCTACCAAAGCAGCAGAAGCAATGTCTTCAGGAGTATTCTGCCAAACTCCATCGGTTTCATAATACCATATAGTACCGATTGCCTGACCGATGAACCAACCATTGGAGGTATCATCCTTCTCTACACCATTCTCGTCATAATCATAGTAGATATGGTTAATTTTATTCTTATTAATAGAAAATCCTACGGAAGTATTCCATATAAAATTCCGATTTTGAATATTTGTAGAATTCAAAGCGATTTCAAAGCCTTGGTTCTGTACTTCACCCAAATTGGCCATAATGGAACCGAAACCAGAAAAACTCGGCAAACGCTGGCTCATTATCATGTCTGTTGTTTTCTTCAAATAATAATCCATGTTAGCAGTAAGTCTTCCATTCAAAAATGAAAAATCCAAACCGATATTCCACGCTTTAGTCTTTTCCCATTCTAAATTAGGTGCAGCCAAACGACTCATATAAAGTGGATTGACAACGTTCGAGTTACCATTTTGGTAATATACCATACTTCCACCTGCCAGTGACAAATTAGACAACGTAGAGTAAACATCTCCAAATTCACGGTTACCATTAGTTCCCCAAGACAAACGCAACTTACCCATATCCATCCAATCGTGAGCATCAGACATAAAGTTTTCTTCAGAGAATACCCAGCTAAGCCCAACAGATCCAAAGTTACCCCAAGGATTATTAGAACCGAAACCGGAGTAACCGTCACGACGGAATGTTCCTGTAAACATATAACGATCCTTGAAGCTATAGAATAAACGCCCCAAATAGGAAGCAGCAGTATAATGAGTATCATTAGTACTAAAGCCACTCTGAGTCTTGTTAGCCCCTTGCGTATAATGGAAACCTAGAGCATCACTCGGCGTGATGTTACGTGCATTAACATTATCACTCCAATATCGGTGTTCTTCAGCCTCTTGTACTAAGATTGCGGTGAAATGATGCTCGCCAAATATCTTGTCCCATGTAATGGTGTTGTTCAAATTCCAATCAAAATTTTTCGACCAGCCACGATTCACACCTCGATCAGCAGCAGATGCATTAGGCAAATCAGCAGACATCCAATAACGGTCATAGAACCACTGATAACGAGGAGCAATATTGAATTGATAAGAAAAACCTGCTGGCAAAGTAATTTTTGCATTAAAAATAGTATTTAATACGGTATACCCCTTTTCCAAATCGTAATACTGACGATCAAAGTAGTAATTGTACCCACCATTGGTAGGCAAACCAGACATAGGATATTGCTCATAATTACCATTGTTATCATACATGGAAGCATATGGAGAATTACGCAACATATTATTATCCCAATAATTACTTCCAAGAGATACTTGAATATCTCCATCCGAACGGTCCTGGAAATTAACATTCGCTCCTACCTCCAACCAATCTGTAATCTTCGCATTGATTTTCATGTTAGAACGGAAAGCATTGTATTCATTACCCTGTACAGCTCCTTCATTATTAATGTAACCTAATGAAAAGTAATAATTCACACGTTCAGTAGCTCCCGAAATACTTGCATTATAATCTTGATTGAAACCAGTGCGGAAAGTGGCATCATTCCAATCAACCATACGACCATTCAAAAAATTTTCCATCATCATCGGAGAATTATTGAATTCTAAACGACGGGCAAACAGACCAAGCATGGATTCACCTTCACTAAGACCAATACCACTGACACCTATATTGGAGGCCCATGCTTTCTGTTCTCCTTCTGTCAAGGTACGGGGGTCATCATAATAACCAGCTGGATATAACAAATTACCACTACCATCTTTTGCTTGATAGTAGTCATACAAACCATCCTCACCCTGTCCATACGTATAATACATTTTACGCCAGTCCTGATGAAATTTCAAATAACCAGCCGCATCAAAATAATCGCGATAATCTGATTTTCTAGAAACCGAAAGATTAGCACCTACATTAATAACCGGCTTACCCTCCTTACCTTTCTTTGTCGTGATAATAATGACACCGGCAGCAGCCTTAGCACCATAAATAGCAGCAGAAGAAGCATCCTTCAACACATCAATTTGTGCAATATCATCAGGATTAATTTCAGAAAGTTCACCATAAAAAGCCATACCGTCCAATACAATCATTGGGCTTGCATTGGTACCTAAGGAATTCTGTCCACGTAGCAAAATAGAAGCATCACTACCTTTAGCCGATGCATCATAACCTATTTGCAATCCTGGTGTACCGCGCAAAACATCTTGAACAGAAGTCGGATTTTGATCAGCAATCTTGGAAGGGTTAATTTGTACTACCGAACCTGTCAAGTCTTTCTTACGCATTGTACCGTACCCTACCACTACCACTTCTTCCAACATTTCGCTGTCCTCAGTCAATGTTAAATTTATTGGTTGTCCTGCTACAGTTTTCATTTCTACCGTCTTATAACCAATATAAGAGATTATTAGTGTAGTGCCAGGAATTACATTCAACGTAAATCTACCATCAAAATCGGTAATTGTACCATTCGTAGTCCCCTTCTCTAGCACACTAGCACCAATTACAGGTTCCCCCGTAGCATCTTTAATAACTCCTGAAACGGATTGTTTTTGTTGCTGAGCAGTTTGAGCAAAAATCATAATCTCTTCAGCCATAACACTGATTGGCTGAGTTACAATGAAACCTGTGCAAAGCAGCAAAGCCATCATAGCCTTTCGATTTCTTTTAAACGAATTTTCTTTCATCGTCTTTCTTTTATAATTAGATTTAATTAAGGTAATAAACTCTCATTCCTAACTCCGAATTGTATATAAAGGCATCCGGACCAAACCTGCAAAGAACCTAAGTCTATGTTTTCATAAGCATTAGAATTTTTAATCTGTTTTATTTTCCCGAGACAAATATAAAAATATTGTAAAAGACAAGTAGAGAAAAACTGAGCAAGAAGGATATAAAAATCGTTCATAACGAGTTTTTAGTTGTCGTATGCTGAATATGTCATGTACATTAACAGAAATATTTTAGAAAATACTATATATTTGTACTCATAAAAGTACCTTTATATGAAACACACATATTCATTTTCAATCTCATTATTATTAAGTCTTATTTATCTGTTCCATGCATCTGCACAACCTTATGTTATCAAACGCCTGGGAGTGGAAGACGGTATGTCCAGCAATTATGTAGTCAGTGTTACTCAAGATAAAAAGGGTTACTTATGGATAGCAACCGAATCTGGTCTTAACAGGTTTGATGGACGTCAATTCAACATCTATACCAAGAATAATTCAGGATTGAGTGGTAACGAACTGAATGTCGTACTTGCAGACCCCTATGAAAACAAAGTCTGGATAGGCACACAACGAGATGGACTTTGTTATTTTGATTATGAAACAGAAACCATATCACGCATTCCTGCCACGAGCAATTATATGCTCAGTAATGATATCACAGACTTATCTGTTGCTGCCGACAGCGGCTTATGGATCACACATTATCATTTCGGAGTTGATTACTATGATCGGAAAACTAAATTATTTACCCCCTATTCTTCTAAGAATGTAAAAGGTCTGGAAGGTAATAACTGGGTATCAAAAGAGGACGGTAACGGCAATTTGTACATTGGCCATCATCTCAGAGGATTAAGCATTGTATCCCTTAAAGACCGTACTGCAAAAAATTATCAGCATGACCCCAATAATCCTTATAGCATTCCCGATAATGAAGTACGCGCTCTATGCATAGACAAGAATAAGAACGTATGGGTAGGCACCAACAACGGTCTGGCACTTTTCAATCCGCAAAGCGAAAAATTCATCACATTCAAACACATAGAAGGAAATGAAAACTCATTATTATCAGATCAGATTCTTGATATCAAACAAATGAAAGACGGCACTCTATGGATATGTACCAACATGGGAGGAGTGAGTATTCTCAATCTCAGGGAAAATACATTTATATCTCCAGAAAAAATTACATTCTCCAATATTACGGTAACAAATGACAACCATGGATTATCCGGACCCAATGCACGAAGCATCATACAAGATTCATTCGGAAATATTTGGATTGGCAACTACCGCGGTGGAGTGGATTTTATCAGTTATGCACAGCCATTATTCAACACCATTGCCTATACTATTGAAAAACAAGGTAAGATCAATAATAAACAAGTATGGGGATTATGGGCAGATAATCACCAAATATGGCTGGGAGGAGAAGGTGAATTAGGAATTTATGAAAAAGGAAAGAAAACAAAAAACTTCTCTTTACACGAATGCCGGCTGCACCCACAAACACATATCAATGTGATTTACCAAGACAAACAAGAACGACTGTGGCTAGGCACTTATAAAAATGGCATATTGCTTTATACTCCCAAAGACGGACGTATCACCCGGATAGGAGATAAAGGCTCGGAGTTCCTCGATATCTGCTCCTTCAGTGAGGATATAAACGGCAAGATATGGATAGGTACCCAAACGGGAATTTATTCTTATTTTAATAACCAATTGTCGTACGAGAAAGAATTAAACGCCCAGTTACCCGATATTATGGTACACGGTATCATACGGGACAAAAACGGAAAATTATGGGTAGGAACATTCGGCAAAGGAGTAGTGGTGTTTGATGAAGATGATAAAAAGCTTTATAATTTCACAACAGACCATTCATTTCCATCCAATGCCGTGAATTATATGATGGAAGATTCTCGCAAACGCATTCTTGTTGCCACCCGGGAAGGTATTATTATTTTTAAAGATGTAAGTCAACCTAATATCTTTGTGTCATTCGGTGCAAAGGAAGGTTTGGAAAACACACAGGTACGTGCCATACAGGAAGACCATGACGGCTATATATGGATAAGCACCAATGGTGGCATTTCTCGTCTAGATGAAAAAAACAAAAGATTCTACAATTATAATTATCATGACGGTATACCTATGGGTGATTTCATGGATGGTTCCACTTGCATCACTCCAGACGGTACTCTGTTTTTCGGCTCCCAAAACGGGGCATGTTATTTCAATCCGCGTGAACTATCATCACCACGCGAAGTTTCCCCTGTTACCATCACCCAATTCTTTATCTATAATAAACAGACAGAAAGCAGGGATACCCGGTTACCGGTTCCAATCAGTAACAGAATTGTTGAGCTACCTTATAATCAAAACACTTTCAACATATCTTTCAATGTGTTGGATTATACACAAAGTTCACAAGTAGAATTTTCATATATGCTGGAAGGACTTGAGAATGCATGGTACAGCACCCAAGGAGATAATCAGGTCACCTTCCGTAACATACCGCACGGCAACTATGTGTTTAAAGTGAAAACCCGATTTCGCAATCAGGAATGGAACGAGAATGCAGCACAACTGACAGTGGTAATTGCTCCTCCCCTTTGGCTTACCTGGTATGCCAAATTGGGTTATGTCATATTGTTTATCTTCGCATTATATGCATTGCTCCGTTTTTATAAACGTAAACTGGACTTAGAAAGTTCACTGGAAGTGGAACGCAAGCAAAATCTGAACAAACAAGAACTGAATGAAGAACGCCTGCGCTTCTACACCAACATCACCCATGAACTGCGTACTCCGCTCACGCTGATTCTAGGTCCATTGGAAGACCTGTTGAGTGATGCCACCCTGTCTCCCAAACACGCCAACAAAATCAGCATCATTCATGATAGCGCCACCCGTCTGCTGAATCTGATAAACCGCATACTGGAATTCCGCAAGACCGAGACCCAGAACCGTAAATTATCTGTGGCCAAGGGAGATCTGGGACAATTGGTACAGGAAGTGGGATTACGTTACAAAGAGCTGAATCCCAATAACAAAGTAAATTATCATATTCATATCGAAACAGAAGATACGGAAATCTTCTATGACGCGGACATGATCACCATCATACTGGACAACCTGATGAGCAATGCTGCCAAATATACTTCCGAGGGAGATATCACCTTATCACTCCGTTCAGTAGAAGAGAACCAGATAAAATACACGGAAATCAGTGTCAGTGATACCGGTCATGGCATTGACGCCGAAGCGTTACCACACATTTTCGATCGCTATTATCAGGCAAAAAGCAAATATCAGGCATCGGGTTCGGGAATCGGGCTCGCTCTGGTCAAAGGTTTGAGTGAGTTACACGAAGGAATCCTGAAAGTAGAAAGCACAGTGGATACGGGAACCACATTCACGCTGCGCCTGCTCACCGAGAATACGTATCCCAACGCTATCCATGCCCAACATGATATGGAAAAGAAGCCGATGGATGCAGAGGAAACCACCATTACCGATACACCAACCGAAAATCATCCCATTGTACTGGTGGTAGAGGACAATACAGACATACGGGAATATATCCGGAGCTCTTTTACAGATATCTATGAAGTAATCACTGCCAAGGATGGTAAAGAAGGCTGGGAACTGGCACAGGCACGAATTCCCAACATCATTGTCAGTGATATCATGATGCCGGTCATGGACGGTATCGAACTTTGCAAGCGAATAAAAGAGGATATGCGCACCAGCCATATCCCTGTAATCTTACTGACGGCTAAAGATTCTTTACAAGACAAGGAAGAAGGATATGCATCCGGAGCAGATTCCTATCTTACCAAACCGTTCAGTGCCAAGCTGTTGCACAGTCGCATCAACAATCTGTTGGAAACCCGTAAGAAAATAGCCTCTTTGCTGGCACTGGCCGATATACAGCCCAAACAGGAAAGTGCCGTGAGTTCGTTAAACAAACTGGATAATGAATTCTTGCAGAAAATCACGCAAATAATCGAAGAGAATCTGGAAATGGAAAAGATGGATATCGCTTTCATTGCCGACAAGATGTGCATGAGTCACTCTACCCTTTACCGCAAGATAAAAGGACTGACAGATATGTCCGCCAACGAATTTATCCGTAAGGTAAAAATGCACAAGGGAGTGGAACTGCTGATGTCCGGACAATATACTATTTCAGAAATAGCCTATATGATAGGATTCAGCAGTGTGGCCTATTTCCGCCAATGTTTCAAGGACGAATACGGAATGTCGCCTTCGGATTATGTGAAACAGAAACAGTAGACTCCCTGGCGGATTCTGATCATTGCTTGGTATCATCCTGAGCAGTTCTTCTTTAGGGACATTCATTAAATATTACAAAATCAGCCAACTAATTCATACACAAAGTA
>OKSW01000219.1_pt1 | contig 25395 bp, 27 predicted proteins | sample 1606351 | NCBI WGS metagenome assembly OKSW01 (sample SAMEA3879565, study PRJEB24766) | human gut metagenome | biome: human-associated habitat; feature: feces | place: USA | collected 1985/1987 | reverse complement strand
ATGAAGCCTTCGCCTATTTTGAAAGCGCAATGTATGGCGGATATTACGATATAGAAAGAGATATCGAAGAAGGATCATTGGAGAAACTGACGCAGAAGATTAAGAGCGAATTATCCAGAGAAGGACTACTGGAATTCCATCGTGGATATTTTGTATTTACGAATCATGTCCAAAGCGAAATCATCGGATATATCTTGGCGACTTTTTCAGATCCACGCAGTATAGAGCGTAGAAAAAATCAGTAAAAATAATCACGGAAATATCATGCCGGAAATTTTACCGGGGAAAATTCCGCAAAAAGAAAAAACAGAACATCGAAAATTCAAGCCGACTTTTGGAAATCCACATTCAGAATCCAAGGGCCGGCTTTTACTGTGTGTACAGAACGGATCATAAATAGCAAGCCTAAAAATAGGGCACGTATATAGGGAGCGTACAAGGCCCACATATAGCACCCCATATATAGGGCAGGTATTATCCCCAGAAAAAAGACAGGAAAAGTACAGGGAGTACAGGGCACACCGTAGCATACACCCACAGGGGCAGGGAGAGCAGGGGCAGGACGTACCGCACCCACACACCACAGCCACAGCACCACGCAGCCACACCACAGGCAGGGCAGGCAAGGCACAGGGCACACCACAGGACAGGGGCACAGCACCACACAGAAGAAAGAACAAGAGAGTACACAAGAGTACATCGAGGTGTGCTATAGTAGTAGCGTGGAGCACAAGGGGACAGACCACACGGTCACACCCAACCACTCCACTTGCTCCCCTCAGAGAGGACATGGCACAAGGCATCAGAGCCTGCGCTGTGTCCTCTTTTGCGTGCAGGCGGGGCACGGCATCGTCGTAGGTACTACCCAGACCCAAAATGCAATGCGGGGCGAGGAAGGCGCGGCTTTTTTGCCGATAAAATAAAAAAATTTTTAACCATTTCGTTACGCAAAGCGGGAAGGAGGCTTGGAAATGGACCAGAAACTGAGAACTGAACGCAGGAAACTGGCTGACTTAAAGGCAGCAGAATACAATCCAAGAAAAGCACTGACACCGGACGATGCGGAATACCAGAAAATAAGGCGGAGCATTGAAGAATTCGGATACGTTGACCCCATCATCATAAACGAGGATGGAACTATCATAGGCGGACATCAGAGGGCAACCGTCCTCAAAGACCTCGGATACCAGGAAGTGGACGTGGTCGTGGTGGCTCTGGACAAGCAGAGAGAGAAGGCTCTGAACATCGCACTGAATAAGATTACAGGCGAATGGGATGAAGTGAAGTTGAAAGACCTCCTGCTTGACCTCGACCTCGGAGATTACGACATATCACTGACAGGCTTCGAGCAGAACGACCTCACGGAACTGGTGGACAAACTCGCTATCGAGCCGGAAGCAGTGGACGATGACTTCAATGAGGACGAAGCACTGGAGCAGGCGGAAGCCGAACCAGTAACCAAACTCGGAGATGTGTGGCTACTGGGCAGACACAGGCTCATGTGCGGAGACAGCACATCGCAGGACGACATGGCGGTTCTGATGAATGGAGAAATCGCAGACCTTGTCGTCACTGATCCGCCATACAATGTCAACTACGGAGACAAGGCAGAGATGCTCGATGAGTACCTCCCTGCCAAAGGACACCGCAACATCAACCACATCAAGAACGATAATATGGACAACCAGAGTTTCTATTCGTTCTTACTGGCAACCTACCAGAGTGCCTATGAATTTATGAGAGCCGGGGCAGCAATCTATGTATTTCACGCAGAGAGTACCGGGCACATATTCAGACAGGCATTCCTTGACGCAGGACTGAAACTCGCCCAGTGCTTAATCTGGGAAAAGAACGCATTCGTCCTCGGCAGACAGGACTACCAGTGGAGACACGAACCGTGTCTGTATGGATGGAAAGAGGGTGCGGCGCATTACTTCATCAATGACAGGACACAGGATACCGTCATTCTGGAAGATGATATAGATTTCAGTGCCATGAAGAAAAACGAACTTGTGGCATATCTGGAAGAACTCCGCAGGAAAAACAGAGATCAGACCTCTGTTATTTACGAGAACAAACCGACAAGGAATGACATACACCCGACCATGAAGCCAATCGCACTGGTCGGAAAATTCATAACCAATTCCAGTAAGTCCGGATGGAATGTACTCGATCTGTTCGGTGGAAGCGGCAGCACCCTCATGGCCGCAGAGCAACTGGGAAGGACGGCATTCATCATGGAACTGGATGAGAGATTCTGTGATGTGATCGTGAAACGGTGGGAAGATTACACCGGGCAGCAGGCAGTCCGAATCCCGGCAGAGGATGTAAAGTAGAATGGCAGAGGAACAGCAGGGCGGCTTCTACCGTGTAGAGGTCATCGCTTCTCTGTTCGGAGTAACGGTGCGAAGGGTGCAGCAGCTTACTCAAGAGGGCATCATATCAACAACCAAGACCAAAGAGGGGAATCGGTATGAATTAGCACCTACCATTCAGAGGTATGTCAAATACCTTTCAGACAAGGCATACGGAAAAAGCAAGTCCGAAAAGGAAGCCGAACTGAGGGAACAGAAACTGCAGGCAGAGATCGCCCTCAAGGAATCTCAGGGAGAAATGCATAGATTAAAGACAGAGATCGCATCGGGTAAGTACATCGACATCGAGGAAGTGAAGATGGACTATAGCCGATTTTTTGTTTCATTCAAAAAGTTTGCATTATCCCTGCCGAGCCGACTATCCGGCAGAATCAGCGGTCACTGCGACCCGATGGAGATTCGCTCGATAGAAAAGGATCTGAACGCAGAAATCATCCGGTTATTAAACAGCTTTGTGGTGGCAGGCTGCACACCGGAAGAAATGGAAAAGAAAAAGCGTGGCAAGAAATCCGTATCGTAGATACGAGGTCACAGAATACCAGAAGGAAGCCTTAAAGTTCCTACAGCCACCAGAGGACATCACGGTATCGGAGTGGGCAGACAAGTACAGGGTACTGGATGCCAAGACCTCTGCAATGCCGGGACCATGGCGGACAGAACACACCCCATACCTTAAAGGCATCATGGATGAGTTCAACAATTATGAGACAGAGGAAATCGTCTACGTGAAGCCTACGCAGGTAGGTGGAACAGAGTGCCTCCAGAACATGGTAGGTTACATCGTCCAACAGGACCCTGCGCCGACCATGATCGTATATCCGACAGATACGCTCGCAAAATCCATATCGGAGAACAGACTGCAGCCGATGTTCAAAGCGGCACCGGAACTCCGAAAGAGGTTTGATGAGAACTCGCAGTTGCAGGAATTACAGTTTGATGGAATGTATCTGACACTGGCAGGCTCGAACTCCCCATCAAGCCTTGCGAGTAAGGCGATCCGATTCCTGTTTCTCGATGAGGTGGATAAATATCCAGGGGCATCCAAAAAGGAAGCTGACCCAGTCAGTCTGGCAAGGGAACGAACCAAGACGTTCCACAACAGGAAGATATTCATCACAAGCACACCGACACTGAAAACAGGGCATATCTGGAAAGCCAAGGAAGATGCAGACATAGAGAAGCACTACTTCGTTCCATGTCCGCACTGCGGGGAATACATCGAACTCAAGTGGAAGCAGATACACTTCCCTAAAGAGGAAGGGATGAGTTACGCAGACCGTGCAGAATTCGCAACCTATGTATGCCAGGAGTGCGGATGCGTAATCACAGACCAGGACAAGCCGGAGATGCTCCGCAAGGGAGAGTGGCGGACGGTCAAGGAAAACACCAAGTTCGTCCGCAAGGTAGCATTCTGGATGAACACCTTGTACTCTCCATTTGTTCGCTTTTCGGAGATTGTAAAGGAATTTTTGGACAGCAAGGATGACCCGGAGAAGCTACAGAACTTTGTCAACTCATGGCTCGCAGAGCCGTGGGAGGATACCAAGTTAAAGACTAACGCAGACCTCGTCATGGAAAGACAGACCGAGTACGAAGAACTGGTAGTGCCGGAGTGGGCAAAACTGCTCACGGCAGGAGTCGATGTGCAGGAGAACTGCCTATACTGGAGCATCAGAGCGTGGGGCAATTACCTCACAAGCCAGAACATAGCACATGGGCAGGCTTTCTCATTCCAGGAAGTCGAGAGAATCATGAACCTCGAATACCAGATGCCGGATAGCACACCACTGGTCGTAGCACTGGCACTGATCGACTCCGGTAATGACGCAGATACGGTGTACGATTTCTGCGCCAACAATTCAGAATGGGCACTGCCAAGCAAGGGTTCATCAAACCCGATGTTGTCGCACTACAAACTGTCCAAGGTAAATAAGAGCGACAGCAAGGCATACGGCATGAATCTGGTACTGGTAGATACCGGAAAATATAAGGACATGATCGCCGGACGAATGCAGAAAAAGAACGGCAGCGGATCATGGATGGTTTACCAGGGATGTGACAGAGAGTACGCAGAACAGGTAACTGCGGAGCATAAAGTGAATGTCAAAATGGGAAACGGCAAGGTCAAGCAGGAATGGCAGCAGAAAACCTCCCACGCAGACAACCACTACTTGGACTGCGAGGTATACGCAACAGCAGCGGCAGACATCCTCGGAGTACGAACCCTGCATCTGAATGAGATACAGGAAAATGAGCAACCAAAGAAACAGGAAACAACCCAGTACACCCCGGAAGAACACTGGATCAGTCAGAACGAAGGGTCATGGGTATAAAGGAGGCAGAGCATGGCAGCAGTAGAATCCAATTACAATGCTTCGGAAATGCTGACCGAAGTAAATAATGCCATTTACGCAGTGCTCGTAGGCGGCCAGTCTTACAAGATTGGTACGAGACAGCTCACCCGTGCCGACCTTAGTCTGCTCTACAAATTAAGGAACGACCTCACAGCACAGATTGCAGCAGAGGGTTCAACCAGTTTACTGGATGATACCTATGTCGCAGTATTTGATGGGAGGTAGGACATGAACTGGTTAGACGGAATTATAGGTTTTATATCCCCGGAATGGGGAGCACGCAGGGAAGCATGGCGGCAGAGTCTGACTGAGATGAGAAACTACGATGCAGGCAACTATGACAGGGGCAATGCAAACTGGAGGGTACTCAACCAGTCGGCAGAATTTACGGACCGGTACAGCCGTGACAATGTCAGAGCCAGAGCCAGAGACTTGGAGCGAAACTCCGACATGATGAATTCAGTCATCGGGGCATACAAGCGAAATGTTATTGGCGGCGGTTACGCACTGCAGGCAAAAACAGGAAGCGACAAGACCAACGAGATCATCCAGACAGCCTGGAAGAAATGGTGCAAGAAACAGAACTGCGATGTGACCGGAACGCAGTCCTTCACGCAGATGATGAGAATGTGCGTGAAGCGAAAGAAGGTCGATGGTGGAATCCTTATCGTAAAAAGATACACCAAGGACGGATACCTCCCATTCAAGCTTCAGACATTCGAGGTGGACGAACTGGACAACTCGCAGATGCTCCCGAAGAAAAAGGGGAACAAGGTAGTCGGCGGTATTGAAATGAATGAGTATAACAAGCCGATGGGGTACTGGATCAGACAGTATTCCGTGGACGGAATGGCACTCTCAAATCCCGTATATGTGGATGCGAAAGATGTCATTTTTTTATACACAAAACACCGCCCATCGCAGGTGCGTGAGATGTCCGATATGAGTCCGACAATCACAAGAATCCGAGACGCTAACGAATTTATGATAGCAGTATCGGTCAAAGAGCGAATAGCAGCCTGTCTTTCGGTATTCATCAAAAAGCAGTTACCGACAACCGGAATCGGTCGTCAGAACGGCAGCGTTCCGGGACCGCACCAGGACTACCAGGGCAAATCCATCGCACCCGGCATGATAAAGGAACTGAATGCCGGAGATGAGATACAGGTCGTAAACCCGACCGGACAGGCAACGGATGCGGCGAGTTACATCAAGCTGCAGCAGAGACTTGTCGGAGCAGGACAGGGCATCAGTTACGAAGCCACAAGCCGTGATATGTCAGAGAGCAACTACTCCTCAACCAGACAGGGCATCATCGAAGATGACATGACCTACGCAGAGGAAAAAGAAATGCTGATGGAAGTCATGGACGAAATATATGAAACCTTTATTATTTCGCTGTGGCTCGCAGGGGAACTGGACGCAAAGGACTTCTGGGATAACAAGGATAAATACTTCGAGCACGCATGGATCACAGCACCGAAGAAATGGATTGACCCTCAGAAGGAAGCAAATGCAAACAAGATTGCTCTGAACACAGGACAAAAGACCTTCAAGCAGATAGCTGCAGAACAGGGTCGCGACTGGAAAGAGCAGATAGATGAAATGGCAGAGGTACTCGAATACGCAAAGGATAAGGGTATCGACTTAGGAGGTGTGATTTTTGACCAGACAGCAGCAGAACTCTACGAGGATGAGGAAACACCTGCCGACAATCCTCAGCAGACAGACGGAAGTCAAACCGGAGAAGAAACAGGGCAGGAATCAGAAGAAGGCGATGGAACAGAGGAAGAAGGAAAAACAGACGACCAGGGAACTGACAGTTAATTCTATCAGGGCCATGGATGGCGAGGGGAATGAGCGAAAGTTCATTCTTTCTTTTTCTTCTGAAGAACCATACGAAAGATGGTGGGGAACAGAAATCCTCGACCACTCAGACGGAGCAGTAGACCTTACACGATTAAATGAAATCGGTGTGCTGCTCTTTAACCACGACCGCAACCGTGTCATTGGAAAAGTAAACCGGGCATGGATTGAGGACTTGCGTGGAATGGCAGAGGTCGAATTCGACAGCGATGAAGATGCAGACCTCATCTATCAGAAAGTCAAAAGCGGAACGCTGAAAACAACGTCCGTAGGCTATCAGATAGACTCATGGGAGGAAGTAATGCCAAACAAGCAGTCAGCAGATGGCAGGTTCACAGGACCGGCAGACATCGCAAGAAAGTGGACACCTTACGAAATTAGTATCGTGAGCGTGCCTGCGGACCCAACGGTCGGTGTAGGCAGGGAACTGGAGGAAGAAACCGAGCAGGGAACGCAGAGCCGCTCTACAGACTGGTTCGAAAGGCAACTTCAAATAAATAAAAATATCATCAACCAAGGAGGTAACAGACGATGAACAAAAAGCAGCAGAGACAGCAGAAAATGCTCCGTCAGCAGGAAATCGTAAATGCCGCCAAAGAAGCAGGCAGAGATCTCACTGCGGAGGAGCAGACAGAGTTCGACTCCCTTCAGAGAGAAATCGAGAGATTGAACGGAGAGATCGAAGCAGAGGAACAGCAGCAGAGAGGTATGACCCCTCAGCCAAACGCTCCTCCGCAGAATCCGGCAAATCCGGAAGCAGACACCCAGAGAGCAATCCAGGAAGAAAGAGCCAGAATCCGCTCCATCACAGAACTCTGCGGAGAGTTCGGAATGGAAGCCAGAAGCTATATCGAGAGCGGTGCGACACTTGACTCCGTGAGAGAAGCAGCACTGGAGCACGTAAGACAGCACGGCGCACCGATTCCGGCAAACGGCAGAGTGAGTATCACAGAAAGTGCCGAGGACAAGTTCAGAGCGGCAGCAGCGGACGCTATCGTAATGAGAAGCGGAATGGAACTCCAGAACCCGGCAGATGGTGCAAGACAGATGATGGGAATGACGCTCCGTGACTTAGCCATTGAGTGTCTGACCAATGAAGGACAGTCCGGACTTAACAGAAGATCCTCTGATGAACTCTACGGTATGTTACAGAGACAGTTCTACAATCCGACAGCAGCGTTCCCTGCTATCCTCGACAATGCCATCAACAAGGCATATGTGGAAGGACACAAGACTGTAGCCGTAACATTCGACCAGTGGACAAAGAAGGGAACTCTTAAGGACTTCAAGACCCACGACAACAACTACTTAGCAGGACCGGTAGGCGAGTTCCTCGAAGTGCCGGAGGGCGGAGAGTTAAAGCATGATGTGTTCGGAGATGAGAAACTCCCGACCAGAAAGCTGAAAACATACGGCCGCCAGTTCACACTTACAAGACAGGCATTCATCAACGATGATATCGATCTCGTAACCAGAATTCCTGCCAAGTACGCAGCGAGCGCAAGAAAGACCCAGAACAAGCAGTGTTACCAGATCCTCGTAAACAATCCGGCGATTTATGACGGTACTGCATTGTTCAGCAGCGCACACTCCAACTTACTGGCAAAGGGCACAGGAATCACGAAGGAAGCTGTGCAGGGCATGATCCTCGCACTCCAGAACCAGACAGACCAGTTCGGAGAAGCAACTATCATCAGACCTGCAATCATTATCGTGCCGAGCGGATATATGTTCGATATGTACACGCTGTTCTACAGCCCGACAATCAGCACGTCCGGCAACACGCAGGCAGTGAACCCGCTCTACAGATACAAGGACAGCATCACGGTAGTGGAAGATCCGACAATCAACGCACTCTGCGGTGGTTTTGGAAATGTAATGCCTTGGTGGTTACTTGGAGCAAAGGACGATACAGACTTCATCGAGGTTGACTATCTGAACGGACAGGAGATCCCGACAATCAGAAGAATGGAGACTCCGGGCACATTAGGATTCGTATGGGATATCTACCTTGACTGGGGTATCAGCGTCATGGATTACCGTGGAGCAATCAAGAACCCTGGTATCGAAGTAAAGAACCCGATCGAGTTAGCATAACAGAAGGAGGATGCAGCCATGAGCAAAGCAAGTTACTGGCAGAGAGGGGAAACCCTCGATTATAAAAATACTGGATCATCCACCATCGAAGCCAATACAGTCGTAGAACTTACTGGCAGAGTGGGTATCGCAGGAACTGACATCGCACCCGGAGCAGAAGGCGACCTTCATGTGTGCGGTGTTTTTGAGTTCGATAAGACTGGAACGAACGAGATCGCATTCGGACAGCCTGTTTATTTCGACAAGACAGGCATCACAGACGCAGCGAACAACGGAGAGACTAGCGGAAGCAAGGTCGCATACACACCTGCAGGTTTCGCAGCCAAGGCAGCGGCCGCAGGAGACGCAAAGGTACTTGTAAAAATTGGATAAGGAGGTGCAGCCATGGAACTGGTAGCAACATACCCTATCCTTTACAGATCACACCAGTATGAAGTCGGAGACAGCCTCCCGGCAGACGATGAATCAATGGTGCAGGCATGGCTTGACGCAGGAACAGCCGTGTGGAGCGAAGGCAAGCAGGAGAAAGCGAAAGCGACTCCTGCCACCGCCACAGCAGGGCTGGCAGGGGAATCCAAGAACGGAGAAACCCCGGAGAATGTAGTCGGCAGAGTGCCAAAGACACCGACCCGAAGTAAAGGGGAGAAAAAGAATGGTTAGAAAATCATTCAAAGAAGTCATGAAGGACGATGTGAATAACACCTTCATGAATGTGGATGAATTCGCAGATATGCACACCGTGGACGGAAAAGAAATCCCGGTTCTCGTAGATGACAATGAAATCATCGAAAGAGAAAAGAAGATGAAATCCAACATGGACGGTGTGTATGTGAAGCAGAAACTAATCTATGTCAAGGCGGATGACTTCGGATCACTGCCTGCCATCGGTCGGCAGATTGTCTTTGATGGAAAGAGGTACATGGTAACCGATTCCACAGACGAGGGCGGAGTATACACAATAACCATGGAGGCTAACAGGACGAAGTAATGGGATTGCAGAGCGGAATGATAGAGTTTGAAGTCGACCAGACTCAACTCCAGAGGATAGAACTGAAACTGAAGGACATGAAAGCGAAAGCACCGCAGGCATTGAAGAATGCCGTGAATGCTACCGCCAGAGATGCCAAAAAGGATCTGGCTGACAAAGCCAAGGAAACCTATGCGGTAAAGAGTCCAAGGTTTAAGAAAGCTATCGCCCAGAAGAACGCAACGGCATCCAATCCGACAGCCACTCTGAAAATTACAGGGGCAGTGAATGAGTTGGCGGACTTCAAGTACAAAGACAATACTTCAACAGATGCGGCCAGAGGTAAGGTACTGAAAGCAAGTGGACTGAAAAGTCTGCAAAAGGGTAACCTCAAGGCTTTTATTACCAAATTCGGAAGCGGTCATGTTTCTGTAGTTCAGAGAAAAGGAACATCAAGGCTGCCACTTAAGAAATTACTCAGTCCGTCCATTCCTACCATGGTAGGAAACGAAGCCAAGGTATATGGCATCGTAAAGCCTAACATAGAAAAGAACCTGCAGAAGAACATCCAGAAGCAGATCGACAAAATACTGGGAGGCAAGTAAATGACGGCGCAGATTTTACAGGAAGAACTTGTAAAGGAAATAGGGGTTATTTTTAGGGATGACCTCTTCAAGGATTCCGCAGGGGAGTACATCAAGATGAATGTCTATGAGCAGAACCTCCCCATCAGACAGGACGAAGATGCACCGGATCCGATTCCGTATGTGATCGTCCGAGTGGAAACAGGGCAAGCCAAGGGCGGTGTAGAACCGCAGGAAGTGTTCGTCACACTGCTGATCGGATATTTTGACGATGACGCAGGAAACAACGGACACAAGGGTGTCCTTGGAATCATCCAGAAGATACAGGAACGGTTCATGAAAGAACCAATGCTCGCAAAGCAATTCTATTTTATGAATGATGAGCAGCACCCATTCGACTGGGCACTGCAGGACGAAGAATCATTCCCTTACTTCTTCGGAGCAGCGAGCATGACATTTGCAACAGCAGCAATAAGGAAGGAGGATAGATTCGCATGAGCGAAGCAAAGACAAAAGCAGTGCAGGCGGAAGCCAAGCAGGAAGCAAAGACGGTAGCCAAGACACAGGAAACGATGGTGTATGCCGGCCCGACAATTCTGGGAGTGGCAACACACAATCAGTTCTTCAACAACGGACTGCCGGACGGATTGAAAACCGCAATGGAGAAAGAACCTGCGATTTACAATCTGGTCGTGCCGATCAGCAATCTGGCGGCCGTGAACGCAGACATCGCATCACAGAGCGGTGCCGCTTATGTATTTTATAAAAAAGCAGCCGAGTATAAGGCTTAAGGAAGGAGAGAAAAGCAATGGCTTACAATCATGGAGTAAGGGTAAAAGAGCAGGCAACGAGCCTGGTCGCACCCGTTACAGGAACAGCCGGACTGCAGGTAATCATCGGAACAGCACCTGTGAACCTCGCAGCCGACCCGTACAAGGCAACCAATGTACCGATGATCGCCTACAGTTTCAGTGAAGCCGTGGAGCAGGTTGGATACAGTGACGATTTCAAGAATTACACGCTCTGCCAGAGCATGGACGCTTGCTTCCGTGTTCTCAATGTCGCACCGATTATCTTAATCAATGCGCTCGACCCGAAGAAACACAAGAAAGCAAACGAGGAACAGACCGTGAATGTGGAGAAGATGCAGGCAACAGTAAAGGTGGTAGGCATCCTCGCAGATACCGTAGAGGTAAAGGCAAACGAAGCCACACTCACAGCCGGAACGGACTACATCACGACATTCGATGATGACGGATACCTTGTGATCACATTAACCGCAGGAGGCAAGGGTGCATCAGCCAAGACCCTCACAGTCAATAGCACAAGCATCGACCCGACTGCCGTAACAGAGAGCGACATCATCGGTGGATACAATGCAAGTACCGGAGCAGAGACTGGTATGGAGTTAATCCGCCACATCTATCCGAAATTCAGCATGACACCGGGTCTGCTCTTAGCACCAGGATGGACGCAGAAGCCGAATGTAGGTATCGCCCTTGCAGCAAAGTGCGAGGAAATCAACGGAGTATTCACTTGCGAATGCATCCTCGATATCGACACCGCAGAAGCAACCAAGTACACAGACTGCAACGACTGGAAGAATAAGAATGGATACACCAACAAGCACGCAGCACTTCTCTGGCCGCAGGTAAAGGTCGGAACGAAGCAGTATGCATATTCCGCTATCTTCGGAGCGTTGACAGCGTACACAGACGCAAGCAACGATGATGTGCCGAACCTCTCCCCTTCCAATAAGCTGATCGGAATTACTGGTCTCTGCCTGGAAGATGGAACAGAGGTGGTTCTGGATGAATTACAGGCAAACCTCTTAAACGGACAGGGTATCATTACCGCAATCAATGATTCCGGATGGAAGTCATGGGGCAACAACACAGCGTGCTATCCGGCGAATACAGACCCGAAAGACAGATGGTTCTGCTGCCGTAGATTTTTCTCATGGTGGGGCAACAGCTTCATCTTGACCTACAAACAGAAAGTAGATGACAATGGAAATTATCGCTTGATTGAGTCTGTTGTGGACAGTGAAAACATCAGAGGAAACTCATACGTGCCGAGTAAATGTGCAGGGGCAAGAATTGAATTTAGTGAGGACGAAAATCCGGTAACGGACATCCTTAACGGCAAGATCCAGTTCCATCAGTACCTCGCACCATATGTACCCGCAGAGGACATCCTCAATATTTTGGAATTTGACCCGACCATGCTGTCGGCAGCATTAAGCGGAGGTGAATAAGAATGAACGCATTAGGTATTCCGGGAGTTATCAATAACTTCAACCTTTATAACGATGGAACAGTACTTGTAGGTCTGACAGGGGAAATCTCCCTGCCGGACTTCGAGGGAATGACCGAGACACTGAGTGGTCCCGGTATCCTTGGAGAAATCGAGGAAGTAATCATCGGACAGTTCGGAAGCATGGAGTTGGAGATTCCGTTCCGAATTCTCGATGAGGACGCATTCAAGCTGATGTCCCCGGCAACCTCACTGAATCTGACACTCAGAGCCAGTGAGCAGTTCACAGTCAAGAGCACGGGCGGCATTGACTACAAGGGCATGAGAGTAGTTGTCCGTGGGCGAATGAAGAAACTCACAAGCGGCACCGTGAAGCAGGGTGGGGCAATGGACGCAGCTGTGACGGTAGAAGTTGTTTATATCATGATTGAACTTGACGGCAAGCAGAGAATCGAACTTGACAAGCTCAACAATGTCTACAAAGTCAACGGTGTGGACTTACTGGCAAAAATCAGAAAGCAGTGTTAATCAAGGAGGACGAGCAAGATGGAAAAAGAAGCAAAGAAAACAGAGGTAGCAGTAGAGGTATTGGACAAAGACGGAGAAGTGATCGAGAACGAGTATACGGTAGTTTTTAATAAGCCGTACACATTCGAGGGCGAAACCTATGACAAAATCGATCTGAGCGGACTGGACAATCTGACAGCAGCGGACATGATCGCAGCAAATAAGATTCTGGACAGAACCGGATCATTCACATTCCTTCCGGAAATGTCCTTGGAGTATGCGTGCATCATCGCTGCCAAGGCAACCAAACTTCCGGTGGAATTTTTCAAGGGATTACACCCGAAGGAAGCAGTCAAGGTCAAGAACCGTGTGACAGCTTTTTTCTACGGAGCGGAATAAGTCCAACTGACGGTGCAAACCTCCGGAAACTCGCAATACAGTTATCAATGACATTACGGACTGGGATAGATTTCTTTCTATCTCTGTCCGTTTTTGAATTGCGGGAAATAGCCGAGGAGGTGGCAGACATTGGCAAGCAGCAGCAAAGAGCAGGAACTCGCCATTAAAATTGCAGGCAAGGTCGAAAACTCTTTCAAGCAAAGTCTCGGAGTAACCGAGGACGGATTAAACAAAATAGCGAGCGTTGCTAAGAAAGCCGCAGCAGTGGCGGCCGCAGCATTCGCAGCCGTTAAGGTCGGAGACTTCATATCCGGTGCGGTTGATGAATATGCGGAATTTGAACAGGCAATGGCAAATACCTCTGCTATCGCAGGGGCATCTGCGGACGATTATGCGAAATTGTCTGCTGCGGCCAGAGAAGCAGGTAAAGCGACAACCTTCACGGCTTCGGAGGCGGCCGATGCCTTGGGATATATGGCACTGGCGGGATGGAATGTGGAAGAAAGTACCGCAGCCTTAACACCAGTGCTTAAACTCGCAGAAGCAACGCAGGCAGACCTTGCTACCACCAGTGACCAGGTAACAGACTCCATGAGTGCCATGGGAGTTGGAATAGATGACTTACAGGGATACCTCGATGTTATCGTAACGACCAACAACAAGGCGAATACCACGGCGGCAGACCTTATGGATGCATTCATCGGATGCGGTGGTGCAGCCAGAGCCGCAGGTATGAACTACAAGGAAACCTCCACAGCACTCGGAATCTTGGCGAACAACGGTATCAAGGGCAGTGAAGCAGGTACAGCATTGAACTCAATGCTTGTACGAATCAGCACCAAGGATGTAGCGCAAAAGGCATTCAAGGATTTAGGTGTCGCAGTTTACGACAGTTCCGGGGAAATGAGGAACATGAGGGATATCCTCGTGGACTTAAACGGTGCAATGGCAGGAATGACGCAGGAGCAGAAAAACTCCTATATGTCAGCAATTGCCGGAACGAACTACTACTCACAGTTTGGTTACTTACTGGACGGAGTAAAAGAGGGAGTAAACGGCTCTGCATCAGCATGGGATGAACTCGCCGGAGCAATCGACAATTCGACTGGCGCACTGGATGCAATGGATGCAACAGCGACCGGAACATTACAAGGCGCACTGGCACGATTCCAGTCGGCAATCAGCGACCTAAAGATAAGCATGGTAGAGGACTTCGGACCGTATGCGATGCAGATCATTGATGCGGTGGCATTGAAAATCCCGGATATTACGGCAGGGTTCAGCGAGCTCATTCAGAAACTACCAATCCAAGAATTCATGAACGGAGTCGGTCAGATGGCAGGCGGTGTTCTGGATTTTGTCGGAAAGATAGTGGACGGTCAGAGTTTCTCCGAAGCATTCTCGTCAACACTGGCGGAAGATTTCGGTGTGGAGTTGCCTGGAAGCGTACAGACATTCCTTGGAGTGATCCAGAACCTGTGGGATGATTTCCAGTCATTCATTGGATGGATAGGAAGCACCGCCGAAGCAACACTGGGCGGATTAAAAGATACAATCGCAGAGCATGAGCCACAGCTACAGGCAATCATGGATTTGTTATCAGATGTGCAGCAGAAATTCTCGGAAGCCTTCGGGGGCGCAAGTGATGATGCAAGCAGTCTGGTAAGCGGAGGACTTCCGGCACTGGTCGGGGCACTATTGGATGTACTGGGCGCAGCGGCAAATGTACTTGACAAATTCGTGGAATGGAAAGGTTTTATACCTACCGTGACCACACTGGCGACAGCCATCGCAGGATTTAAACTTGCGAAAACAGCGATAGAAATCGCAAAGGTTACCAAAGCAATGACGCTGCTTCGGGTAGCCAAGATAAAGGATAAAGCGGAAACATTGTATCTGAACGCACTATATGCCAAGGACCCAATCGTGAAAGCAGCATCCACAGCAGCAACATGGGCACAAACAGCAGCCACAACCGCATGGAACGTGGTCTGCACGGCGGCAACAGCGGTAACGACCGCACTGGGTGCAGCGTTTACATTCTTAACCAGTCCGATTGGCTTAGTAATTCTGGCAATCGGAGCAGTAATCGCTATCGGTGTATTACTGTATAAAAACTGGGATACGGTAAAGGAAAAGGCAGGGCAACTCGGAGAGTGGATTTCCGCAAAGTTCTCCGCATTGAAAGATGCGGTCTGCAATGCGGTGGACGGCTTCAAAGATAAATTCCCGGTAGCCTTCGAATTTATCAAGGGTGTATTTGATGGATGGTGGACAACCGTCAAGGGAGTAATTGACGGAGTGAAACAGGTATTCCAGGGAATCATTGACTTCGTAGCCGGGGTATTTACCGGAGACTGGAGCAGGGCACTGGATGGACTGAAAAACATCTTCCTCGGAGCACTTAATGCGCTGAAATCGTTGGCACTCGCTCCTTTGAACGCACTGAAGGGTGTAGTAACCGGAGCATTTAATGCCATAGACACAGCCACAGGCGGAAAGCTGACGGCAATTAAAGAAAAAGCGTCTGAATGTTGGAACAATGTGAAGCAGACGGCAGGTACAGTATTACAGGCAGCCAAGGACACTGTAAGCGAAAAGCTGAACAACATGAAAACCGCATACGAGCAACACGGTGGCGGAATCAAGGGTGTAGCAGCCGCAGCGGTCGAGGGTGTCAAAGGATATTACACAGCCGGATACACATTCATAGACAATCTGACAGGCGGAAAGTTATCAGCCATCAAGGAAAAATTCACATCCAAGATGGGAGAGGTCAAGGCAAATGTTTCGGAGGCATTCAACAATGTCAAGGACACAGCCGGAAACCTCATGGAAATAGCCAGAGCAAATGTGGGCGAGAAACTCGATGCCATGAAATCAGCGTATGACAGTGCAGGTGGAGGTATCAAGGGAGTAGTTGCAGGAGCGATGGCAGGTGTGCAGAGCACCTTCTCCGGTGTCATGAGCACCGTGGACAGTCTGACAGGCGGAAAACTGTCAGCAATTCAGAATTCATTCACGAATAAACTGAATGCAGCCAAGAGCACGGTCACAGGTATTCTGGACGGCATCAAGTCAGCATTCAGTGAGAAACTGGAAGCAGCAAAGAATGTGGTATCCGGAGCGATAGAGAAGATAAAAGGCTTCTTTAATTTCTCGTGGAGTCTGCCGAAGCTGAAGCTGCCGCATTTCTCAATCAGTGGAAAATTCAGTCTGAACCCACCGAGCGTGCCATCATTTGGAATCGACTGGTACAAAGACGGTGGTATTATGACAAACCCGACTGCGTTCGGATTTAACCCGAATACCGGAAACACCATGGTAGGAGGGGAAGCCGGAGCGGAAGCAATCGTACCGCTTACCCAGTTATGGGAAAAGATGACCTCAATCATCAAGAGCGTGATCGCAGAGAGCCAGAACGGTGGCGCAGGCAATGCGCTGTCGGCACTGGTTGATAAGGTCGGGGCAGCAATGCAGGGAAGCACGCAGACACCAATATCTGGTCTGCTCGACAGACTGAGTGGCGGTGGAAACGAACCGCAACCTGCAACAGCAAACGGAGCACCAATCACATACGCACCAGTATATAACTTCAACGGTGCAGCACCTACGAAGGATGACCTGGTGGATGCAGAGCGTATGTCACAGGCAGAATTCAATGAAATGATGGAGCAGTGGCAGCGTGACAACGACAGAAAGAGGTTCTAAGGAGGCGAGAGGATGACAGGCACATACGAAACGGTGCAGGGCGACACATGGGATAAGATAGCGTACCAGGTCTACGGAGACGAGAAGTACGCAGGATACCTCATGGAGAACAACCGCCTGCTACTGGAATACCTGGTATTCCCAGGCGGGGTCACTCTCGCCACACCGGAACCGACAGACGAGGTAGACGAAGATCTGCCAATATGGAGGGATTAAGCATGGACCCAAGGAAAGCAACTGCCTCCGTTTCATATAACGGAAAGCGGATCGATACCAAACTCGCAGAATACCTCCAGTCATTCAGTTACACAGATGTTGCATCGGGAGAGAGTGACAGCCTCTCCCTCAACATCAATGACAGAGACAGGAAGTGGATCAAGTCATGGTTTCCAAGCAAGGGAGACACCATGGCGGCCACGATTATCATGAAGAACTGGAGCAAAGAGGGAGATACGCAGAAATTAAACTGCGGGTCTTTTGTGATTGATGATTTCAGTTTTTCTGGGACACCAGTCAAGCTGAAACTGGAAGCATTGGCACTTCCGGCAGACAGCAGCTTCAAGGAAACACAGAGAACCAAAACATATGAGAAAACAACCTTGGAGAATATCGGACAGGAAGTCGCAAAGCGGGCGGGCATCAAACTGTACTATGAAGCACCAAGGATACCAATAGAAAAGGTGGAGCAGAGCGAGAAGGATGACTGCTCATTCTATAACGAGTTGGTAAAACTCTACGGCTTCGCCATGAAGATATATAAAAACAAAATTGTAGTATTCAACGAAGCCACCTATGAGAAAAAGAAATCAATGGCAACATTGACGGAACAGAACATAGAACCGAACTGGTCATGGAACACGAAACTGTGCAGAACCTACACCGGGGCGAAATATGAGTACACCAACAATGATAAGAACCAGACGATAAAGGTCGAGGTCGGTGGCGGAAACAGGATACTGAAGGTCACGGATGCAGCGAGCAACGCATCGGAAGCAGAGCGCATTACACTGGCAAAAATCAATGAAGCCAACAAGGGCGACACGACCATGTCGGTAACAATGACCAGAGCCAACAGGAAGATCATAGCGACCTCCTGCGTGACCATAAAAGGCTTCGGAAAATTGGACGGCAAGTACTATGTGGAAAAGGTCACATGGGATATCGGAAGCGGATGTAAGCAGAAACTCGACCTTCGGAGAGTGGCGGATCGCTTCACGGATGCCAAATCATCGACAAAGTCTGTGGCAAAGAAGTCAAAGACGGAGACAAAGTCCTCCACAGCGACTACCACGGCAACGAAGTCCACAGGAACGCAGACACCAGTAAAGGGCGGAAAGTACACACTGACCACTACGAAAAAGGGTTACTACACCGCAGCCGAAGCACTGGCAGGCAAGGTAACCGGAGGACACCCGACAGGTACAAGACGACCTGGAACATATACGATATTCAACATTTCACAGGGTATGCTGAATCTAACGACCAAGGCAGGAGTGCCGGGGTCATGGATAAACCCAAACTAAGGAGGTGGAGAGCATGGCAGCAGCGACAATCAGACTGGGGAAGATATCCTCAATCAATTACACAGCGGGGAAAGCCAGAGTGGTGTATGAGGACAGAGACGACTCCGTGACAAGCGAGCTTCCATTCCTCGCCCTGCAGTACAACATACCAAAGGTAGACGACCTCGTGGTCGTGGCTTGCTTTTCCAACGGCACGGTGTCCGGGGTCATACTCGGACCGGTGTATAATTCAGCGAACACACCACATGAGGGTGGCGCAGGCATCTTCCGGCAGGAGATGAGCAACAATGTGAATGAAGCAGTCATGTCCTATTCAGAAAAGAAGCAGACAATAATCCTGCGTGCCCCGAAGATAGAATTCGAAGGGTACGGATACGAGGACAAGCCGTATGTGACACTGGAACAGATAAACGATGCGTTCTCGGACATTGATGATAACAAGACCGGGATATCCAACCTGCAGGATGACACAGCCAGGACAAAAGGAAAGCCGTCCCTGCAGGCACAGTTGGACGCATTGGAAAAAAGAGTAAAGGCACTGGGAGGTTGATGGGATGGGAAGAATAGGAAACTTTGGAAAACTGATCGTCTTTGAAACGAGCGACAGCAGAATCCTCAACTTCACAGACTACCAGAGAACCATATCGGCAAACTGGGCGAAGCATGAGCGCATCGGGAAAAAGCCGCAGTCAGAATTCCTCAACCCAGAACTGATGACCGTACAATTCAAGGTCGTACTGAACGCTCAGCACGGAGTGAAGCCGTGGAAAACATTCCACGAAATCACAAAAGCAGTGCAGCAGGGAAGGGTGGAGAAACTGGTCATCGGAAACCATGCCGTAGGCTCGCATAAGTGGAAGATCATGCAGGCAACCCAGTCAAACCTTGTTGTTATGGGTACTGGGGAAATCCAGAAGATGGATGTCAATCTTTCATTGGAAGAATATCTGTAGGGAGGGCAGCGGAATGACAATAGATTTAAAACACATAACCGTAGCCTTTGACTACACAAGCGGAGACATCGCAGATATTAAAAGGTGTCTGGAATGCTTATACCAGACGGCAGAGGGAACGTGTCCGCTCGACCGGGAATTCGGTCTGAATACGGACTTTGTAGGAATGCCGATGGATGTGGCAAAGAGCCAGTTCGCAGTGGAGATCATCGACAAGACGGACCGGTACGAGCCAAGGGCAACAGTAAAAGATATCAACTTCTCATTCAATGAGGATGGGCAGTTGCAGGCGGAGGTGGTAATAACAAATGTCTGATACAATCCAAAGCGTAAAAGACCTCCCAGAGGTGTCGTTCATTGACAATGACACACTGGAAGCAATGAAAACAAGAATGGTGGCAAACTTTGAGAGCGAATGGAAGCGCATCACAGGACAGGAGATAACACTCTCTCCTTCAGATCCGAACCGCATCATGCTATATGCCATCGCACTGGAATTATACCAGGACGAACAGTACATAGACAGAGCCGGAAAGCAGGACTTAATCAAATACTCCTACGGCGAATTCCTCGACAACCTCGGAGCAGGCAGGGGAGTAACCAGAAAGCAGCCGGCCCCTGCGGAAACAACGCTGAGGTTCACTCTTTCAGAGAAGCGACCTGCAGCCGTAGGCATATCGGAAGGAACAAAGGTCACGGACGGCAACCTCAACTACTTCGCCACGGTAGGATACGAGGAAATCCCCGTAGGGGAAACCTATGTAGATGTGAGGGCACTCTGCACCGAGAATGGAGTGGACGGAAACGAACTGCTGCCGGGGCAGGTCAATGTACTGGTTGATCTGATACCGTATGTGGAGAGCGTAAGCAACACGACCAAGACAAGCGGTGGAGCAGACCTCGAATCAGACGAGAGCCTTGCAGAGAGGATATTCCTCGCACCAAGCGGATACAGTGTCGCAGGGCCGGACGATGCATACAAATACTGGACAAAGACCTACAGCCAGACCATCGGAGATGTAAAGGTAACCAGTCCGAACCCGGTAGAGGTAGAAATCCGTTTCATTATGACGGACGGAGAACTCCCGACCAAGACTGTCATAGACGGAGTGGCAGCATACCTGCAGGATGAAAACATCCGCCCACTTACCGACAAGGTAACCGTGCTCGCACCGGAGACGGTCAAATTCAACATTGCATTCACATACTATGTAAATTTGAGTGACCAGTCCAAGGCAGGAACTATACAGGCGGAGGTGGCACAGGCGGTGGCTGACTACATCGAATGGCAGACCAGAACCATCGGCAGAGATATCAACCCTTCAGAACTCATGAAACGGATCGTGGCAGCCGGAGCAAAGAGGGCGGAGATAACCTCCCCGGTATTTACGACCGTGCCGGATACCAGTGTCGCAAGGATAGGAACGCAGACCGTGACATACGGAGGTGTTGAGAATGATTAGTTTATATGACGGACAGATCACAGACCTCCTGCCATGGAAGATAGCACAGAGCACTGAGGTGCGCTGCATATCCTACGCAGTGCAGCAGGAACACCAGAGGATGCTCCGACTGGCAGCGCATACCAGAACCATGGCAGTCATTGATGAACTGCCGGAGCGGATACTGGATGTACTGGCGGTGGAACTAAGGACACCATACTACCAGGAGAGCATGAATCTGGAAACCAAACGCAACATCATAAAGAGGACGCTCCTGTGGCACACCAAGGCAGGAACTCCGAGTGCGGTATCAGAACTGATAGAGATTGTATTCGGGGAAGGCAGGACAGAGGAATGGTTCGATTACACCGAGGGTCCATACACCCCCGGAACATTCGACATCATAACCAATGCCAGAATGACAGAGGAAATGGCAAATTACTTCCTCTCCATCATTCAGAGAGTAAAGAACACCCGCTCCCATATCCGCAGGATACTGGTGGAGCGAGAAATGGAGATGCATGAGACAGTGGCATCCGTGGTGGTCAGCAGTCCGAAAGAACAGGTGCTGAACCACCACCAGACCACAAACGATTACACCATGCAGGAGACGGCCGCATCAGCCGTAACCTCCGCACCGTCCAGAACAGTAACAAACCACCCGGAAGGACGCACTGGAGATATTGGCATGGAAGGGAACGCTGCCGCAGGTGCAGTAAGTTCCCCGCATGAGACTATCGGGAATAATGTCAACCCACGCACAGGCACGCTGTTGGGCGGTGTGAGCGGTTTTGCAGCGATAGTGGTAAGAAACACCAAGACCACAATTCTAAACGGAGCACAGTGAACACAGGCAAGCGTACACGGCACTGTGCCGAGGGTGGCAGTGGGAATGGCATCACATTCCAAAATAACAACATAAAGGAGGAACAACGATGGCAGGAGTATTCAAAGAAGCAGTGCTGACAGCCAAAGGAATCGCCCTGCTCGCCAAGGCGCAGGCAGGAAGATGCACAATCAAACTGACCAAGGCCGCAACCGGAGACGGATCATATTCAGATGGCGAAGCACTCACAAACAGAACTGCTCTCAAATCCAAGAAGCAGGAGTTCGCACTGATTACAGTGACGACCCAGAACCAGTCCAATGTATATGTGAAATTTATCATCACAAACAAGCAGGACACCGGAAACCTTAAGAATGGCTACTACGTGAAAGAGGTCGGCATTTATGCACAGGACCCGGACGAGGGGGAAATCCTCTATGCACTGGCAGTCGGAGTCGCAAACCAGTGGGATTATATGCCCGCTTACAACGACCTCCTCCCGTCCACGATTACCATGGACTTCTTAACCGAGGTCGCCAACGCAACAGATGTAACTATCGTAACACCAAACAGTATGTACCTTTACGACCAGATCACTGGGGATAAGTATGTGCTTGGTGTGGATAAAGGACTTTTATACTACGAGGAGGTAGAGGAATAATGGGAAAGACATACATCGCAGACAAGGAAACCCTCGACAAGTGCTATGCGATTTTATCCGCAGACGGAATCTATGGCTTTATTGAGCACATGGATGTTTTAAGTCCGACAGCACGCATCGAATACATCGGACAGAACAAAGACTTCACTCCGATTTCACTCAACAAGGACACCGGAACAATGACACTCAACAGTTGGGCGGACTTCCCGATCATCGTGGCAAATAAGCCGTGGATGGTAAGGGCAGACGGAACACCGGACTACAGACTGGATGAGAACGACTACACCAAGAAAGAGGACGGTACTGCTTCGGATGTTTCCAACACAAGCTACAACGGCGGAGCGTTCTCATGGCTTGCCAAGATTTACAAGCAGGAGTATATGCTCGGCAATGATCGTGTCGTTAAATTCTCCATGAGGGAAAGAGACGGATTCGAGCCTGTCGGATTTAAAGACCCGAACAACAATGTACTGGAGGGTGTATGGATTCCGATGTTTTACGGTTCAATCCTCGGAGCAGATACCTCCACACCAAAGATGGTGTCTCTGGCAGGATTGCAGCCTTGCTACAATAACACCACAGACAAAGAGCATACCGCAATCGCAAACTTCTCAAGCCATGCAGCATTCCTCGGTGGCGGAATTGTTCAGACAATCACTGACCTTCTGATCATGTTCGCAAAGAGCACGAACTCACAGGAAGCATACGGCTATGGAAATTCAAGCGGATACGATGCGAGCCTTGCGCCGACCAACGGAGTGAAGCAGAACGCAGTCGTAGGTGGCGGACAGTTCTACGGAACAAAGGATGCGAAGTCACTCAACAAGATCTTCCACTCCATCGTCCTTGGAACATATCAGCAGTGGATGCGTGACCCGTACACATTGCTCGTGAATGGCAGATACAAGGTCAGCAAGAACTACACCTACGATTTGACCGGAGCAAAATACCAGGATACAGGCATCAGCCTTCCGAAGATGTTCGAGAGTGATGGAAGCACACAGAAATATGGTATTTTCTATCCGCATAAGTACCAGACTGTTCCCGGCTTCGGAGCAGTTCCGGTTCATCCGTGCAAGGGAAGCACATCCACTGGCGGCTGTGACGGATTATGGCAGAATGTCGAGACTGTGGCGGTCGCCCGTCGGTTCGGTCATTGCAACAACGGTACGAATGATGGTTTGCGCTACTTGAATGTGAACAACACTGCCGGGAATGCCAACTGGAACATCGGGGCCGCCTTATTCTATCTTAAACGGAATAACAACCCAAAGCAGTCCTGCTTCCTACACCGCTGACCTTTGAAACAAGGTTTACTCACCATTACTGGGAAGATGAGTGGAAATGAGTCCGACACAGGACGCACGGTAAAGCGGTCGCACCTGCCGTGCGTAGGAGATAGAAGAAAAAATATCTTATAGGAGTACTCAGCAGAATGCGAAAAAAACACACAGAAATCCATCTGCGTAATGAACCGGAACACGGTCACAAAGAGTACAAATATCTGTATCAACAAATGCTGAAGGATGATGTCATTCGGAAAGCATATAAGAAATTACGCAAAGGAAAAACCAAGAGAAAAGAGATCCAGTACATAGACGCACACCTCGATGATGAGGTGCAGAAAATGTACGACATGATCCTAAACACAAAGCCGGAGGGAGTGGACGTCCCACACCCGGAACTGGCATACAAACCAAAGAAAAGAACCCCGAAGATCATCTTCGAACATGGGAAAAGACGAAAAATTTATATGCCGGAAATCCATGAACAATGGCTGCACCACATCATCGTTCTGGTATTAGAGCCAATCATCACAGCCACAGCCTATCCATACTCCTGCGGTTCGTTCCCAAAGCGTGGAGCACACTACGGAAAGAGACAGATAGAGCGGTGGCTTTTGCATGACCCGAAGGGAACACGGTGCTTCGCAAAGATGGATATCCGGCACTTTTATGATAGTATCCGGCTGAAAATTCTGATGAGGGAACTGGCAATCCGAATCAAGGATGACTGGTTTTTATACATCATCGGATTATGCCTACAGGGATTTAATAAAGGAATCCCTCTCGGATTTTACATCAGCCAGTGGTTGGCAAATTATCTCTTAGAACCACTCGACCGACTGATCACAGAGGTGCTCGGTCTGCCAAAACTGCAAAGGTACATGGACGATATCGTCATGTTCGCAAGCAGCAAGAAAGTCCTCCAGAGAGCCATCGTGGAGATAAAGAAGATGCTCGGTCAGCGTTTCAGATTAAAGCTGAAGCACAACTACCAGGTGTGCAAATTCTACTACGAGAAGGGCAAACGGAAGATAGGCAGGGCACTGGACTTCATGGGTTTTATATTTTACAGAAACAAGACGCTGATCAGAAAGAACATTATGCTATCCGCAACACGGTTGGCAAAGAAGATGGAGAGGTCAAAGGAAGCGAACCGTGGATACTTTCACAGACACATCGAAGCCATGCTGTCGTACATGGGATGGTTTACCTGCACGGACACATATGACTGTTACCAGAGCAGGATAAAACCATATATCCATGTGGGCCGGCTTAAGAAAATAATATCAAAAATCAAAAGGAGGCAGAACAATGAAGGAATGGACCAAGGAAAGATGCTCCGAGGAGCCGCAGGAGCTGCAGCTTGTGGCTGACGGCATCTACACCTACTTCAACGAGGTGGAAAAGCTGCACTGTGATGTGGCCATCATGAATGGCGGCGGCATCCGCGCCGACGTGCCCGCAGGCGACTGGACCTTCAAGACCTGCAAGCAGATCAGCCCCTTTGGCAACGTGGCCTGCCTGATGTCCGTGACTGGCCAGCAGATCCACGACGCTCTGGAGTTTGGTGCCCGCTTTGCCGGTGCTG
>OKSW01000213.1_pt1 | contig 25842 bp, 25 predicted proteins | sample 1606351 | NCBI WGS metagenome assembly OKSW01 (sample SAMEA3879565, study PRJEB24766) | human gut metagenome | biome: human-associated habitat; feature: feces | place: USA | collected 1985/1987 | reverse complement strand
AAAAGCGCATTTGCGCCCTACGGGGTGGAGTGGGGCGTTGCCCCCTGCTGTCTGCGGACAGCACCCCCAGCAGGGCTGCCCTTTGAAAAGGGCACCCTGCACCCCGCCTAAACTTTGCTGCTCCCCGTGACAGCCGTGACGACCGTGACGATGTTTCAGACACCGCCGCCACTCTCAAAAAAGCCGTCACAGCCGTCACGGTCGTCACGCCTGGGACGGTTCCAGCGTCAGGCTGATACTTCTCCCGGCGTGGCTCCTGCTGTTCTCATAGCGGATGTGGTAGTCTATCAGCAGCTTCCCGGCCCGGACGTTTAGCCGCATCGCCAGGGCGTTGGGCTTCATGTCGGTCTGGAGCGCCGCTACCAGCTCGGTGGCCGTACCACCCCAGGTCGGCTTCTCCGCCGTCACAAGGGCGGCTATGGCCTCCAGCACCGGGTCGGGCGGCTCTGTCCATGCCTCCGTTTCCGTACGCTCCAGCGTCCATATCAGCCGTTCCTTGTCCCTGGTAAGATAGAATCGCTGGTCTTGCTGGTCACGCCCGGCCACGTCCAGAACGGCGCTGCCGTCTGTCCGCTTCTCCTTTTGAAGAAGAAAGGCCCCGTCCGCCGCTCCCAGCAGACCGTTGGTGCCGGAGATCATATCGAATTTGTCATCTGCCTGTTGCTTTCGAGTGTGGTGTACCAGCAGGAGGCAGACGCCGCAATCATCGGCAAGGCGTTTCAGCTTACCCACCACCTCGTAATCGTTGGCGTAGCTGTACTTATCCCCACCAGCCTCCCGGATTTTCTGGAGGGTGTCAATGATAATCAGCTTGGTGTTCGGGTGTTCCCGGACGAACTTCTTTAGCTGTTCCTCCAGGCCAACGCCAAGCTGTTTGGCGTAGACCGCAAAGAGCAGATTGTCGGTGCCCTCTGTGCCGAACATTCGGTATAGCCGCCCCTGCAAGCGGCGGTGGTCGTCCTCCAACGCCAGATAGAGGACAGTCCCCTTGTGGACAGGGTAGCCCCACAGGGGGAGGCCCATGCTGACATGGTAGGCAAGCTGGGCCATCAGGAACGACTTGCCCACCTTGGGCGCTCCCGCAAAGAGGTACGTCCCAGGGTAGAGCAGACCGTCTATTACGGGCGGTCTGCTCTGGTAGATGTTCTGGTAAAGGTCGTTCATGGAAACTGTGTGGAGGTAGGCTGGGTCGTTCATGCGCCGCATATCCCGGAGCATTTCCTCTAAATCTTTCTCTTGGGGGTTGTTTTCAGCCGTTTCCTCTGCTATACTTTGGGTAGTTGTTTGAGAATTGGGCTGTTCCCCGTCTGCGCCAACAGACGGAACCGGGACAGTCCTTTTCGTTTCTCTGGAATCCATCAATCTATCAATCCTCCTTCATGCCGCCCAGCGTCACTGAGATAAGGTCAATGGTGGCGAGAAGTTCATCCCCCACGTCGCCCCCGGCCTCAATGCGCCGCAGTTCCCCCAGGACGGCGGCGAGTTGGTCACGCAGGGCCTTGTAGACCCTGGGATTGCCCTGCACCACCACGGCCCGGTCTAAGAGCCGCCGGGTGATGTAGTCCTGCTTCGTCAGGCCAGAGAGCCGCACAGCGGCGTCAATCTGCTTGTTTTCCTCCGGGGATACCCGGAAGGCCACGGTCTTGTTCCTCCAGCGGTTGTGAGTGTCCAAATTCTTAGCTGACATTACGCTCCCATCCTTTCAAAGTCCAATTTGTCTGCCATTTCCGTCTGCTTGGACGGAAACAGGTGGGCATAGCGATAGGTGATCTCGATACTCTCATGCCCCACACGGTCAGCAATCGCCACAGCGGAGAAGCCCATGTCAATCAGAAGTGAGATGTGCGAATGCCGGAGGTCGTGGATTCTGATACGCTTGACCCCTGCCGACTTCGCCCCTCTGTCCATCTCATGGTGGAGATAGCTTTTCGTGATGGTGAAAATGCGCTCCTTCTTCTTGATACCGTAGAGCATCCCCAGGTAATCCTTCATCTCGTCACAGAGGAAGTTGGGCATTTTAATGGTGCGGTTGCTTTTCTTCGTCTTTGGCGTGGTAATGACGTCCTTGCCGTGGAGCCGCTGATAGGACTTGCTGATTTTCACCGTCCCGGCCTCAAAGTCAAAGTCTGCCGGGGTCAGGGCCAGCAGTTCCCCCTCCCGAATACCACACCAGTAGAGCATTTCAAAGGCGTAGTAGGAAACGGGCTTGTCCATCATGGCATCTGCAAACTTCTGGTACTCCGCTTTCGTCCAGAACAGCATTTCCTTCCGTTCCTCTGACCCCATGTTCCCAGCCTTGGCGGCGGGATTGGAGCGCAGCTCATAGAAGCGGACAGCGTGATTGAAGATGGCGCTAAGCTGGTTGTGCAGGGTTTTGAGGTAGGTAGCCGAGTAGGGCTTGCGCTTCTCGTCCCGGTAGGCCAGCAACTCGTTCTGCCATGCGATCACGTCCTTGGTGGTGATCTCGCTAATCTTCCGCTTGCCAAAGTAGGGCAGAATTTTCTTCTGGATGATGTTCTCCTTGGTCAGCCAGGTGTTCTCCTTGAGCCGGGGTTTCATATCCTTGGTGTAAAGCTCGGTAAAGGCTTCAAAGGTCATATCCAGGTCGCCGGAGGTCTGCATCTGGAAACTGCGCTCCCACTCCTGGGCCTCCCGTTTGGTGGCAAAGCCACGCTTGCACTTCTGTTTGCGCTCCCCCGTCCAGTCCTGATACCGCACCATGACGTACCATGTTCCTCTTGCTTCGTCCTTAAAGACTGGCATTTAGTTCCCTTCCTTTCTGGCCCCGTAGAGCCGTTCGTTGAAATACTGGCGGTTGACCCGCCCTGCGATGGTGATGAAGCCCTTGTCCTTCAATTCTTCGTTGAGCTGCCGGATGAGTTTATAGGCGTAGGGCTTCGATACACCCAGCTCGTCCGCAACTTCTTCCGCCCGGATGAATCTGTTCTCCATATGGATTCCTCCTTTCTTTTGATTTAACGCTATTTGCTTAACGTAGTCCTATTATACTAACTCTATTCCGTTATGTCAAGACCTTCCAACGAGAAAATATAAACAAATTTATTTATTTTTCTCTTGACTGGTCTAAACATATCTGTTATACTTCAAGTGTCCCCATTACATAGATTGGAGTTGGCAGTTATGGCGATTGGTGAACGTATTCGTTTCTTCCGCAACATGAAGGGCATCACACAGAAGTATCTTGGCATGGTGGTGGGTTTCCCGGAACGCTCCGCCGATGTGCGTATGGCACAGTATGAAACCGGGAGCCGCACCCCCAAGGCCGACCTGACAAAGACCCTGGCTGACTTCTTTGATATTTCCCCTGATGCCCTGACCGTCCCTGACATAGATACCGACATCGGCCTGATGCACACCCTCTTTGCTTTGGAGGATATTCGGGGGCTGACTATTGGGGAGATTGACGGCGAGGTTTGTCTGCGTCTGGACAAATCCAAAGGCAAGACCTATGCCAATATGCTTGATATGCTGTCCGCCTGGGCGGAGCAGGCCAAGAAGCTGGAGGCCGGGGAGATCACCAGGGAGGACTATGACCGCTGGCGGTACAACTACCCCAAGTACGACACCACCCTGCGGTGGGCAAAAGTTCCCTCACAGGAATTGAGTGATTTCCTGGTGGATGCACTCAAAGATAGCCCCGATACTGATGAATAGACAGCAAAAGCCCTTACCGACGTTGCCATCGGTAAGGGCTTTCTAATATGGTTGTCCTCACTTATAAGCCGCAAAAGAACATTCTTTACCCGCAATCCACTGGGGATACAGAATGATACGGCCTATGGGGAGCGTTATCAAATCGTTATCAAAAGAGAGATATAAAACCGCAAAATCGTTGTGCCGCAACGGGTTCGGAGTTTCAAAAACTCACTCCCACTCTACGGTGGCGGGGGGCTTGGAGGTGATGTCGTAGCAGATGCGGTTGATGTGCTTGACCTCGCCTACGATGCGGCCGGAGACCTTATCCAGCAGCTCGTAGGGCAGGCGGGACCATGTAGCGGTCATGAAGTCCTGAGACTGTACCGCCCGCAGTGCCAGCGTGTAGTCGTAGGTACGCTCGTCGCCCATGACGCCCACACTGCGCAGATCGGTGAGTACGGCGAAGAACTGGCTGGTGGTGCGATCCAGACCCGCCAGCTTCATCTCCTCACGGAAGATGGCGTCGGCATCCCGCAGGATGGACAGCTTCTCCTCGGTGATCTCGCCGATCACGCGGATGGCAAGACCGGGGCCGGGGAAGGGCTGACGCCACACCAGCTCGTCGGGCAGACCCAGCTCGGTACCCAGCTGGCGTACCTCGTCTTTGAACAGACGGCGCAGCGGCTCGACGATCTCCTTGAAGTCCACGCAGTCGGGCAGACCGCCCACGTTGTGGTGGCTCTTGATGACGGTGGACTCGCCGCCCAGACCGGACTCCACCACGTCGGGGTAGATGGTACCCTGCGCCAGGAAGTCCACGGCGCCGATCTTCTTGGCCTCCTCCTCAAAGACGCGGATGAACTCCTCGCCGATGATCTTGCGTTTGCGCTCGGGATCGGTGACACCGGCCAGCTTACCAAGGAAGCGAGGCCCGGCGTTGACGCGGCGGACATCCACGTGGAACTGGTTCTTCATAACGTGCTCCACCTGATCGCCCTCGTCCTTACGCAGCAGGCCGTGATCCACGAAGATGCAGGTCAGCTGGTCGCCGACAGCCCGCTGGAGCAGGGCGGCAGCCACGGAGCTGTCCACGCCGCCGGAGAGGGCCAGCAGCACACGGCCGTCGCCGATCTGACGGCGGCACTCGGCCACGGCGTCCTCCAGATAGGAGGCCATAGACCACTCGGGACGGAAGCCGCAGATGCGGTACAGGAAGTTCTGGAGGATCTCCTTGCCGTACTCGGTGTGGAGCACCTCGGGGTGGAACTGTACGCCGTACAGGTTCTTCTCGGCGCAGCAGACGGCGGCGTTCTGGCAGCCATCGGTATGGGCGATGGCGGTAAAGCCGGGTGCCAGACGCTCCACCTCCACGCCGTGGCTCATCCAGCACACGGACGTCTCGGGTACGCCCTCAAACAGGGAGGAGGCACCGTGGGTCAGCTGGATCTTGCCGTACTCGCGGGTCTCGGCCTTGCGGCACAGACCGCCCAGCAGGTGCATCATCAGCTGCTGACCGTAGCATATACCCAGCACGGGGATGCCCAGCTCGAACAGCGCCTTGTCCACCATGGGGGCCTTCGGCTCAAACACGGTGGCGGGGCCGCCGGTGAAGATCAGCGCATCAGGTGCAAAGGCGCGCACCTCATCCATGGAGATGCGGAAGGACTTGATCTCGCAGTACACGCCGCACTCACGGACACGGCGGGCCACCAGCAGGTTATACTGCCCGCCAAAATCCAGTACAAGGACTTTCTTCATGTCAGGTACCCTCCCGGAAGCGGATGTGATGCTCGTCGGCCTCGTCGATGATGGCCAGAGAGTGGATGGGATATCCCTCGCGGCGCAGGCTGTCGCCGCCATCCTGGAAGCCCTTCTCCACGGCGACGCCGATACCGACCAGCGTGGCGCCGGCCTTGTTCACGATGTCGATAAGGCCGCGCATGGCGTAGCCCTTGGCCATGAAGTCATCGATGATGAGCACACGGTCATTGGAATTGATCCAGTCCTGAGAAACCAGCAGGGTCACTTTCTTCTTATAGGTGTAGGAAAAAATATCGCTCTGGTACAGACCGCCCTCGATGTTGTCGCTCTTGGCCTTCTTGGCGAACACCATGGGGACGCCATATCGCTGGGCGCAGATCGTAGCCAAAGCGATACCGCTCGCCTCGGCGGTGAGCACCATCGTGATATCCTTCACATCGAAATACTTGGCGAACTCGTCTGCCATATCGCCCATCAGAGCGGTATCTACGCGGTGATTCAGAAAACCATCCACCTTGATGATATTTCCGGGGAGAACACGCCCCTCCCGCTGGATGCGATCCTTAAGCTGCTGCATGGTCACCACTTCCTCTCAAAAGTATTAGTTTTATACTGCTTTATACTGCCCGATTTTTAACAGAAAAGCAACAGGAAAAAATGCAGAATATCCCGGCGCTTTTTGCCCTTTTTTGTAGGTTTTACCGGAGGAAAAGCTGGACTTATTTCTCCAATAAGCTCTGTTTGACAAACGCTGCAAAGCGCTCCGCCGCAGCGGTCTGCGGCACGTCCCGCAGCATACACATATCCACGGAGCGGGGCGGGATCTGGAACGAGGTCTTGAGCCGGCGCAGGCGGCCGCTGTCCAGCTCGCGGGTCACAAATTCCTCCGTCACGCCGGCTACGCCGAAGCCGATGGCGGCCAGATCCACCAGCAGGCTGCGGGCGCCCAGCTCGATCTCCGGGTTCAGGCGCAGGCCGTTCTGGAGGAAGAACCGCTCCAGATACAGGCGGCTGGACGCCTTGCGCTCCAGCAGGATCAGGGGGAAGGCGGAGATCTCCTCCAGCGAGTAGACATGGTCGAAGTCGCAGGGATAGTCGTTGCCGGCCACGAAGATGGAGTGGGTGGGGAAGCAGGGGTGCGCCTCCAGCGATGTCATATCCGTGGGCGTGCTGGCAAAGGCGATGTCCACCTTGCCGGAGCGCAGCAGCCCCAGTACCTTGTGGCTGCGGCCGGAGATGATCTGGATGTGGATGGCGGGATGCTCCCGATGGAAGCCGTCCAGATAGGGGAGCAGGAACTGGCTGGTAACGGTGTCGCTGGCGCCGATGACCAGCTGGCCCATTTGCAGCTCGCGGGTCTGGGACAGCTTTTCCTCGCCGGTCTCCAGCAGGCCCATGGCGCTGCGGACATACTCATAGAGCATTTTTCCCTCCGCCGTCAACGTGACGCCCCGGGAGTTCCGGGAGAACAGCCGGGTCTGCAGATCGTTCTCCAGCTGCTTGATGGACTGGCTCACCGCGGACTGGGAGATATACAGCGCCTGCGCCGCGGCGGTGATGTTGCCTACCTCGGCCACTTCCTTAAAGACACGATACAATTCGAGCTTGACCGACATATACGCCTCCTATTAGAAAATCACGATATTAGCCGATATTCTATCTGCCATGATTATACCAAGAAACAGGGAGAATGCAAGGGCAAATTTACGGTTTTTGGCGGGGTTTAGCGCTTGCATAAGTGATAGGTATGTGATAGAATAGCAAAGTTGGAAACAGAGAAAAGGAGAACGTGCATGAGAAAGCTGAAAGAGATCTGGCTGGGTCAGGACGTGATCAACCGCATCATTCTGGTGTCGGGCATTCTGGCGTGCATCTGGTGTCTGGTCAAGGGTCAGGGCCTGTATGGTGTGGCGCTGGTGGTGCTGATGGGAATGCTGATGGTCAGCCGGAAGAACAACCGTGAAAAGCGGCTGGGCCGTCTGTACGGTGGGCTATATTTCCATATGCCCGACGGTGAGCTGGTGCCGCTGTCCTTTGACCATGTGAAGGCCGAGTATACCCACGGCCAGCAGGGGAAGTACGCCGGGCGCACGGTGACGCTGCGCTTCCCGTGGTGGCATCTGGATCTGGACGGCCACGGCGATACGGGCTTCGGTCTGCTGATCCATTTCGACGGTAATGAGGAGGCCATGGCGGAGGCAAAGACCCTGCGCCCCGGCGATTTTGTGTCCGTCACCGGCGAGATCGTGCCGTCCGGCAGGCTGTACTTCTACATCGGCAACGTCACGGAGCTGCGCCGCGTATCGGAAAAGGAAGAATTCCCTCCGCGGGAACAATAATATCAAACAGCAACAAAAAACAAAGGAGAGATCTACTATGAGTTTCATGATCGAGACTTCCGCCCGTCACATCCATCTGACCCAGGAGACGGTGGAGAAGCTGTTCGGCAAGGGCTATGAGCTGACTGTCCGCAAGCCCCTGTCCTATCCCGGCCAGTATGCCTGCAATGAGCGGCTGACCATCGTGGGGCCCAAGAAGGAAATGGCCAATGTGTCCATTCTGGGGCCTGTGCGTAAGGCTGACCAGGTGGAGGTCTCCGCCACCGACGCCCGCACTCTGGGCATCACGGCTCCCGTCCGCGAGAGCGGCCATGTGGAGGGCTCCGGCGCATGTAAGCTGGTGGGCCCCAAGGGCGAGGTGGAGCTGAGCCAGGGTGTAATCATCGCCAAGCGGCACCTGCATGTCCGCCAGGAGGACGCCGAGAAGATGGGCGTCAAGGACAAGGAGATCATCAAGGTGGCCTGCGGCGGCGAGGGCCGTAAGCTGATCTTCGATGACGTGGTGGTCCGCGTCAATGTGGACGGCGCCACCACCATGCACATTGACACCGACGAGTCTCAGGCCGCCGGCAACCCCACCGTGGGCGAGATCTATCGGTAAAAAAAACAGCAAACATCCATGGGGGTGCGCGGAGCGCACCCCCATTTTTTATGAGAAAGGAGCGCGACCTATGGCGACTACACTGATTCGCAATGCCCAGGCCATCGTTACCGTGGACCGGGAGGACCGGGTGCTGTGGAACGGGAATATCCTGGTGGAGGACAACATCATCCGCTATATCGGGCCGGCGGAACGTGCGGCGGACTGCGTCATCGACGCATCCCACTGTTTTATATATCCGGGCCTGGTGAACACCCACCATCACCTGTATCAGACCTTTACCCGGAACCTGCCTCAGGTGCAGAAAATGGAGCTGTTTCCGTGGCTGCGGACGCTGTATGAGATCTGGAGGGGACTGGACGAGGACTGCATCTACAACAGCTCCCTGGTGGGGCTGGGGGAGCTGCTGAAATATGGCTGCACCACCTGCATGGACCATCATTATGTGTTTCCCAAGGTGGGTTCGGAGCACTTCATCGACCAGCAGTTTCGGGCAGCGGATCAACTGGGCGTCCGGTTCCATGCCACCCGGGGCAGCATGTCCCGGGGAAGGAGCGACGGAGGTCTGCCGCCGGATGACCTGGTTCAGGATGTGGATACCATCCTGAAGGACAGCCAGCGGCTGGTGGAAAAGTTCCACGACACGTCCCGATTTTCCATGCGCCAGGTGGCGCTGGCCCCGTGCTCGCCCTTCAGCGTTACCACAGACCTGCTGAAGCAGTCGGCAGTGCTGGCCCGGTCCATGGGCGTGCGGCTGCACACCCATCTGTGCGAGACCAAGGATGAGGAGAACTTCACCCTGGAGGCTGTGGGCATGCGGCCCCTGGCGTATATGGAGAGCTGCGGCTGGCTGGGGAACGATGTGTGGTACGCCCACGGCATCCACTTCAACGACCAGGAGCTGCGGCTGCTGGCCCAGACCGGAACGGGCATCGCCCACTGCCCGGTGTCCAACATGAAGCTGGCCTCCGGCGTGTGCCGGGTGCCGGATATGCTGGCGCTGGGAGTGCCGGTAGGGCTGGCAGTGGATGGCTCCGCGTCCAACGATTGCTCCAACCTGCTGGCGGAGATCCGGGCGGCGTATCTGCTGCACAGGCTGACCTACAGCGCTAAGGCTCCCACCGGGTATGACCTGCTGAAAATGGCCACCATGGGCAGCGCACGGCTGCTGGGCCGTCAGGATGAGATCGGCAGCCTGGAGGTGGGGAAGGCGGCGGACCTGTTCCTGCTGAACGTGGACCTGCTGGAGCTGGCCGGAGCCAAGCTGGACCCTGCCTGCCTGCTGGGCACCGTGGGCTATGCACGCCCGGCGGAGCTGGTGATGGTCAACGGCCGCGTGGTGGTGGAGCATGGCCGGGTGCTGGGTATGGACGAGGAGCGCACCCGGGTCCGGGCCGAGCAGCTGGTGAAGGACATGCTGCAAAAGGCGGAATAAATCAAAAAAACTGGTATGGCAGCGTCTGCCATACCAGTTTTTTCAGACTTTTTCGATGAGGGCTACAGCGTGGGCGGACATGCCGGAGCCGTCGCCGGTGAAGCCCAGGTGCTCCTCGGTGGTGGCCTTGATGTTGACCCGGTCCACGTCTATGCCCAGAGCGGCGGCCATGTTTTCCTGCATTTGCGTGCGGTAGGGGCCGACCTTAGGGGCCTGGGCGATAAGGGTGGCGTCGATATTCACCACCCGGTATCCGGCGCGGGTCAGGGCATCGCGGACCCGGGACAGCAGGGTCAGACTGGAGATATTCAGGAAAGCATCGTCGCTGTCCGGGAACAGCTGCCCGATGTCTCCCAGGGCGGCGGCACCCAGCAACGCGTCCATGACGGCGTGGGTCAGCACGTCGGCATCGGAATGACCGTCCAGGCCACGGTCATAGGGGATGGCGACGCCGCCTAAGATCAGGGAGCGTCCGGCGGCGAGACGGTGAACGTCGTAGCCGTGGCCGATGCGGAGCTTTGTCATTGGTCACGCCCCCGGAGGATGGCCTCGGCAATCAGCAGGTCCAAGGGGGTGGTGATCTTGATGTTTTCCCGGCTGCCGGTGGCCAGGTAGACCTCCTTGCCCAGGCGCTCCACGGCGGAGCAGTCGTCGGTAAGCTCCACGCCGGCGTCGATGGCGGACTGAAGGGCGGCCTTCAGAAGGCTGGCCTCCATGACCTGGGGAGTCTGCACCGCGAAGAGGGTGGAGCGGTCCGGCGTGGACAGGACGCGGCCGTCGGTGGGGTCTGCGGTTTTGATGGTGTCCGTCACCGGCACCGCAGGGGCTGCGGCGTTGGTGCGGCAGGCAAAGCGGATGATCTCGTCAAACTCCGCCGGGTCCACCAGGGGCCGGGCGGCGTCGTGAACGGCCAGAAGCCCCGCTTTGGGGTTTGCCTCCACGGCGGCGGCCAGCACGGACCGGGCCCGGGTGGGGCCGCCCAGGACCACCTTGACAGGCTTATGCAGGCCGCAGCGGCTGCACAGGTCCGCCACGGTCAGCAGCAGATCCTGGCGGGTGGCCACGATGATCTCGTCCACCAGCTCTGTTTTGTCGATGGCGCAGAGGGTGCGCATCAGCACCGGTGTGCCGCACAGATCTGCCAGCAGCTTGTCCTGACCGCCCATGCGGGTGGAGGATCCGGCGGCGGGGACGATGGCCGTGCAGAAGGGGCGGGTCTTATCCTGGACCCGGCGCAGCTTATCCCAAAATTTTCCCATAGTCTTACGCTCCCAGCATCATAGCTTCATTGATCCGCTGCTCCACAGCGGGGTATTCCGAGCCCTCCACCAGCACCACCTCGGAAATGAGGATCTGTTTGGCACTGTGGAGCATTTTGCGTTCGCCGTTGGACAGGCCACGGCGGTGATCCCGCCACATGAGGCCCTTGATGACCCGGGCAACCTCCAGCAGGTCGCCGCTTTTCAGCCGGGCCAGATTGTCCCGGTAGCGCTGGTTCCAATTGGCGGACATCTGGACCTCCAGGTTTGGAATGGCGGAGAGCACCTGGCAGATATGCTCCGCTGTGGACAGGCACCGCAGGCCGATCTGACAGCAGGCGTCGGTGGGGATCTTCAGCACCAGGCCGCCGGAGGGCATGCGGAACACATAGTAGCTGCTGACGCAGCTGCCCAAGCGCTCGTGCGTGATGCGCTCGATGACACCGGCCCCGTGCATGGGGTGGACCACCTTGTCGCCGATCAGAAACATGACGGCGCCTCCTCTCCTATGAAATACAGGCGTGTATAAAATCTCACAAATATATTATAGCGGAGCCGAACGAATTTGGCAAGGGGGAAAAGAATACACGAGATCTTAACAGGGCGGCGGATTGCATTCCCCACCGGAGAGGTGTATAATACCGGCGTGAAAAATTACCCGAAGGAAAGGAGCTTGCGGGAATATGCTGGAGTTTTTGGAAAAGGAACAGATCGATCAGGGAATCATCGACGGTATCCGGGAATACCGGGAGAAGTATCCGGCGGCGCCGGACATGGCGGGACGGGTGCCGAGGCCCCGGTATCACTACTACGGAAAAGAAGTGTGGGAGGCGGCGGCAGCGGCCCTGCTGTGCGGGGAAAACCTGCTGCTGGCAGGCAGCAAGGCCACCGGCAAGAACGTGCTGGCGGAGAACCTGGCCATGGCCTTCGGCCGTCCGGCCTGGGACGTGTCGTTCCATGTGAACATGGACGCCGCCAGCCTCATCGGCATGGATACCTTTGTGGGCGGGGAGGTCACGTTCCGGCCCGGCCCGGTGTATCTGTGCGCCAAAAACGGCGGGTTCGGCATTCTGGATGAGATCAATATGGCGAAAAACGAGGCCCTGGCCGTGCTGCATGCTACGCTGGACTTTCGCCGGGCCATTGATGTGCCCGGGTATGACCGGGTGGAGGTGGACGAGGCGGCACGGTTTATCGGCACCATGAACTACGGCTATGCCGGGACCCGGGAGCTCAACGAGGCCCTGACCAGCCGGTTTGTGGTGATCCAGATGCCTACCATCGGCCAGGAGGGCCTGGAGCGTCTGCTGGTGGATGAATTCCCCACCCTGGAGAAAAAGTATCGGCAGCAGTTTGCTCAGCTGTTTCTGGACTTGCAGAAAAAGTGCGAGAGCGCGGAGATATCCTCCAAGGCGCTGGACCTGCGGGGCCTGCTGGATGCGCTGCGGCTGATCCGCCGGGGCGTTCGGGCGGGGATGGCCCTGAACATGGGCATTACCAACAAGGCGTTTGACAGCTATGAGCAGGACCTGATCCGGGACGTCATCGCCGGACGTATTCCGGCGAAGCTGGACCGGTCCAGGCTCTTTACGGACTGAGCGTTATGGGCGTGCAGACTTACAGCGCCCAGCAGCGGCGGGCGGTGAATCTGATCTGGGCCGCAGCGGGGGCGTATGGCTTTGAACCGAAATTTCTGGCCATGAAAACCGATGGAACACCGGATTTTTACATGAATTTCGTCATCGGCCTGGTACACAAGTGGTTCGGCGAGGAAATGCCCCGGCGGCTGTTTGACTCGTGGCTGGGGGATGTGCGGCAGGCGGTGATGGACGATCTGGCGTGGCTGGCCCTGGAAAATGCGGCGTATGAAAAGGAGCTGCCCCAGCGGCCCGCACTGGAGGAGCTGCGGCAGGCCCATGCCCGGGAGTTCTTCGCCATGGAATACCAGACCTCCCGGCAGGAGTGGATGGCGCGGAATCAGCTGGTATACTCCATGCAGGCGGCCCGGTGGAAAAGCGTGCTGGGGAAACCCACACGGCTGGTGACGCCCTGGGACAAGGGACTGTACCGGGCACTGTGCTGCGGGGACGTCAGCCCGGAGCAGCTGGAGCAGGACATTCGGTCGTGCTTCCGGAAGTATCTGGGCTTTGACGGAAGGGTGCGGACCAAGGCGGAGCTGCGGCTGCACTTCGACAACCGGCGGTGGATCGCATTTATGACCAAGGTGGCGCCAACAGAGCTGGTGCGCACCGACGATCTGGCCATCGGCCGGGCGGCCCATGCCGGACAGGCGGGGTTTGTCCGGGCAGCGGACGCGCTGCGGTCCATGCTGCGCTCCAACGAGCGGGCGGAAGCGGACCGGGCGTATATCCAGCGGTGCTTCGGGCGGAGCATATATTCCCCAAAGCAGCTGAGCGCCATTGAGCAGCAGCGGTGCACCGGGAACCACCTGGGGTGCCGGCTGTGGTTTACCCGGGGGGACCCGGCGGCGGATGTGCCGCCCAGCAGCGACAGCCAGCAGCTGTATGAGCAGGCGGCGGAGCAGTCCCGGCTGAACCGGGCAGCCTACGCCAAGAACAGCGAGCTGTATGAAAGCGCCTTGCTGCGGCTGACGGAGCAGATCCGCAACTGCATGCTGGTGCATCAGCAGCCGGACGCCGTGACGGCCCGGCAGGGATGGCTCAATGGCTCCCGGGTATGGCGGGAGCCGGTGCTGGGGGACGACCGGGTGTTTCTGCGGCAGGACCAGGAACCTCGGCCCGGATTCAGCGTGGATCTGCTGCTGGATGGTTCGGCGTCCCGGCTGCACTGTCAGGAAACCATTGCGGCCCAGGGGTATATCCTGGCAAAGAGCCTGCTGAACTGCGGCATCCCCGTGCGGGTCACCAGCTTTTGCAGTCTGCGGGGCTATACGGTGCTGCGGGTGCTGAAGGAGTACGGCGACAAGCATGGGGAGCGGCGGATATTCGACTATTTCGCGGCGGGCTGGAACCGGGATGGGCTGGCCCTGCGGGGAATGGAGGAGCTGATGCAGTCGGCTCCGGCAGAGAAGCATCTGCTGCTGATCCTCACTGACGCCAACCCCGACGACAGCCACCGGATCCCGCCCAATGGGAAAAATCCCATCAGCCGGGAATATGACGGCAAGGCCGGCGTGGAAGATACCGCTGATGAGGTGCGGGCTCTGCGACGGAAGGGGATACGGGTGGCCGCCATCTTTATGGGAGAGCAGGACAGCGTCCCGGCGGCGGATCAGATCTATGGCAAGGACCTGGCCCGCATCCGGCGGATGGACCAGCTGGCCCAGGCTGCCGGGCGGCTCATTCAGGACCAGATCCGGGAGTTGGCCAACTAAATAAAATTTCTCAAAAATACGCTCTGTTGCTGTGTATACGGCAACAGAGCGTATATCTTTTTGGGAAAGTCCAAGGGTATATAGAACGACAGCAAAGGAGGACGGTCAATGGAACAGAACCTGGAGCCTCAGCGGCCGAGGATCGGCACGGAGGAGGTGCGCCGAGCGGCAGATATCCTGCGCCGCTATCATGCCGGAAAGCGGCAGCTGGAGCAGCGGATCATCGACAACGAGCAATTCTGGAAGCTGCGGCACTGGGAGCAGATGGAAAAGGCGGGGGAGGGCGGCAACCCTGCCGACCCAAGACCCGCCAGCGGGTGGCTGGTGAACTGCATCCTGTCCAAGCACGCGGATGCCATGGACAGCTATCCGGAGCCTACGGTGCTGCCCCGTGAGCCGGACGACCGGGAGGAGGCGGCCAAGCTGACGCGCATCCTGCCGGTGATCCTGAAGAACAACCGGTTCAAGCGGGAGTACGCCAAGGCGTGGTGGAACAAGCTGAAGTCCGGCTGCGCCGTGTACGGCGTGTTCTGGGACGGGGACAAGCTCCACGGGCTGGGGGATGTGGACATCCGCACCATGGATGTGCTGAATCTGTTCTGGGAGCCGGGGGTGCAGGACATTCAGGCATCGGAGCATTTCTTCTCCACAGAGCTGGTGCCGGATCACCGGCTGCTGCGGGAATATCCCCAGCTGGAGGGAAAGCTGGGCCGGGGCGGCGGGGCGCAGGTGAGCCGGTATCTCTACGACGACAGGGTGGATACCTCCGACCGGTCGCTGGTGGTGGACTGGTACTACCACACGGAGGTCAACGGACAGCCGGTGCTGCAATACTGCAAGTTCGTGGGGGAGACGGTGCTGTACGCCACGGAGAACGACCCGGCCTACGCCGAGAGGGGCTGGTACGACCACGGAAAATACCCCTTCGTGTTCGACGTGCTGTTCCCGGAGGAGGGCACGCCCTGCGGCTACGGATATGTGGATCTGTGCAAGTCGGCGCAGAAGCAGATCGACCTGATGAATCAGGCGATTTTGAAAAACGCGCTGGCAGCCACTACGCCCCGGTTCTTCATCCGCTCCGACGGAGCGGTGAACGAGGAGGAGTACGCCGACTGGACGCGGCCCTTTGTCCACACCAACGGGAATCTGGGAGCGGATTCCATCGCGCCCATCCGGGTGCCTACGCTGGACGGCGTGTATGTGGCCATTTTGCAGAACAAGGTGGCGGAGATGAAGGAGACGGCGGGCAACCGGGACGTGATGAGCGGCGGTACGGCCGGCGGCGTCACTGCCGCCACCGCCATTGCCGCCTTGCAGGAGGCCGGCGGCAAGCTGTCGCGCAACATGATCGACGACGGGTACGAGGCATTTTCGCAGGTGGTGACGCTGTGCATCGAGCTGATCCGTCAGTTTTACAGTTTGCCCAGGCAATTCCGGCTGCTGGGGGTCATGGGACAGGAGGAGTTCGTCAGCTACGACAGCCGGGGGCTTCAGCCCCAGGCGGTGGACGACGGCGTGGTCAGCGGATACCGGGTGCCGGAATTTGACCTGGAGGTGTCGGCCCAGGATGAGAATCCTTACAAGACCATGGAATATAACCAACTGGCCCTGCAGCTGTTCCAGATGGGCTTTTTCCGGGCGGATATGGCGGATCAGGCCCTGCGGTGCCTGGAGCTGATGGACTTTAAGAACAAGGACCGGCTGATGAGCAGCATTCTGCGGGGGCAGACCGCTGATTCGGCGCGGCAGGCCCAGTCCGTCCCCGCAGGGATGGCGGAGATGCAGAAGCTCAGCGCCATGGACCGTATGCGCCAGCAGACCCAGGAGGCGGTGAGACCCCGATGATCTGCGCAGTGTTCGGGGAGAATCGGGTGACCCTGCGGGGGCACGCGGGATATGCGCCCCCAGGAGAGGACATCGTGTGCGCCGCCGCGTCGGCGCTGGTATTTGCCCTGATCGGGGCGCTGGAGGAAAAGGGCCTGCTGCGGGAGCTGGTGGTCAGACCGGGCTTTGTGACGGTGGCGGCGGAGGGAGACTGTCAGGCGGAATGGCAGCTTATCCGATGCGGACTGGGGCAGCTGGCGGGGAAATATCCGGCATGCGTTCGCCTGGAGGCGTGAGCATAGGGGTCGTGGCCTACCACGGAAAGGAGCAGATATGCGGAAAACGGATTGGCTGCAGCTGTTTGCACAGCCGGAGGAACCGGCTCAGGCCGGGGAAAAAGCGGGCGATACGGCTCCCGACGCCGGGGAGCGGCAGGAGGACTTTGAGGACCTGATCCGGGGACGGTACAAGGCGGATTTTGACGCCCGGGTACAGAAGATCCTGGACGGGCGGCTGCGGGGCCTGCGGCAGGAGGTGGCCCAGCTGCGGCAATGGGAGCGAGAGCGGGACCTGCGGCATCAGGCGGCCATGGGACGGCTGTCCCGCCAGGAGCCGGAGATCCAGAGGGTGTATCCGGAATTCCGGTGGCAGCGGGAGATGGACGACCCCGGCTTTGCACGGCTCATTGACGCGGGAGTGGAGCCCCGGGAGGCCTATGAGATGGTACACCGCCGGGAGCTGACGGCCAAGGCTATGCATTTTGCCGCCCAGATGGCCGCACGGCAGGCGGCCCGGGTAGTGGCCAGCGGCGGGCAGCGCGTCCGGGAAAATACCGGACGCAGCGCCAGCGTCAGCCGCCCGGACCCGGGGAAGCTCACCAGCCAGGAGCTGGCGGACATCCGCAGGCGAGTCATGGACGGGGAGAAGATCAGCTTTTGAGTCCTTCCAGGAAATGGAAGTATTTGGATGAAGAAAGGGGAATGCTTATGATGAACAAACTGTATGACCTGCAGCTGTTTGCAGGCGAGGCCAATACCCAGACCACCGGTCACGGCGGCCTCAGCGCGGAGATGAAAACCTATTATGGCATGGAGCTGCTGGAAAACGCCAAGCCCCAGCTGGTACACAACCAGTTCGCCGCCACCAAGCCTCTGCCTGCCGGCGGCGGCAAAACCGTGGAGTGGCGCAAGTTCGGCTCCTTTGACAAGGCACTGACGCCTCTGACCGAGGGCGTGACTCCCGATGGCAGCGGCATCTCCGTCAGCTACATCACCAAGGAGCTGGCCCAGTACGGTGACTACACCACCGTGTCCGATATGCTGGACCTGACCGCCATTGACGACGTGGTGCTGGAGATCACAGACCGCCACGGCAGCAACATGGGCCTGACCCTGGACACCGTGACCCGCAATGAGATCCAGCAGGGCAGCCAGGTGATCTACGCCCCGGTGCAGGGGGAGGGCGGCAGCCAGACCGATGTGCTGCACCGCTATGACCTGACGGACAAGTGCAAGCTCACCAGCGAGCTGGTGGCCAAGGCTGCTACCCAGCTGAAGAAGATGAACGCGCCTACCTTCGAAGGGAAGTATGTGTGTATCATTCATCCCAGTGTGGCCTTTGATCTGCGCCAGGACCCCGCCTGGGTGGCCGCCCATCAGTACGCCGCCGCCACGGAGCTGTTTTCCGGCGAGATCGGTGAGCTCCACGGCGTGCACTTTGTGGAGACCACGGAGGCCAAGATCTTCCGGGGCCAGGACCTGGCCCGGAACAGCCGCACCCTGACCGTCAACGGTAAGGTGGATAACGCCTCTGCTGTGACCTTCGATGGCGGCACTGTGGCCGCCAATGCCCTGAAGGGCCGCTATGTGCTGCTGGGCGGCAAGCGGTGCAAGGTGCTGAGCAATACCGCCAGCCAGATGACTCTGGACACCGGCGTAACGGTTGCCGATGACACCGTGATCTATCCCGGCGAAGGCGGCAGTCAGGGCTGCGCCGTATACGGCTGCCTGTTCCTGGGCAAGGGTGCATACGGCGTGGTGGACCTCAGCGAGGGCACCGAGGTTATCGTGAAGCCCCGCGGCTCCTCCGGCACCGCTGACCCCCTGGACCAGCGATCCAGCGTGGGCTGGAAGGGCATTCATGCCGCCGCGATCCTGTACGATGAATACATGGTGCGGGTGGAGTGCGGCTCCTCCTATTCCGGCGAGGACAAGGCCAACTGACAGAAATGGGGGCGGGCCTTTGCCCGCCCCCTGGAGAGGAAAGGAGCGATTCTGTGAAAAAGACCGTTTTGCTGCATCGGGGCAGAAAGAACGAGGAAAACTTCCAGATCGTGTCCGTCAACGGACGCAGCTGGAAAATCATGAAGGGCGTGGAGGTACAGGTGCCCGACTTTGTGGCGGAGGTGCTGGAAAACGCACAGATGATGGCCGACGACGCCCGGCGCTATGTAGACCGCATGGCCAACTGAGAGAGGAGGCACGGTAATGGGGCAGATGACAGCGGGGCAGGTGCTGGCCCAGGTGGATGACCTGCTGCCCAACAGCTATCCGGGAGAGCAGAAGCGCCGGTGGCTGCGGCAGGCGGAGGGTTTCGTGCTGGAGGAGGTAGTCCGGGTTCATGAGGACGGCCAGGGTGCAGTGCTGCCCGGGGAGCTGACAGACGCGGCGGAGCTGCTGGCGCCGGCGCCCTATGACGGGCTGTACCGCCACTATGTGGAGGCCCAGATCCACTATGCCAACGGGGAGCTGGAGCGGTATAACAACGCCATGGCTCTGTGGAACAACGGGCTGATGACCCTGCGGGACTATTGGTGCAGGGAGCATCTGCCCCGGCGGCAGGTCCAGGCCCTGCGCCTGTGCTGAAGGAGGGAGGAGCATGTATTTTCCGCAGCTGAGCACCCCACGGCAGAGCCGGGTGACGGTGAGCCGGTTTCTGGGACTGGACCGACGGCCCCGGGGGCAGGAGGGCAGCTTCCGGGAGATGGAGAATCTGTGCGCCGACGGGTATCCCACCCTGACGGTGCGTCGCCCGCGGGGCGTGGCCGGAAGCGCCGTCAGTCCCGGCGGACTTACCGTCAAGGAGGGCCTTATCTGGGTAGACGGGCATACCCTGTATATAAACGGCAGTGCCGCGGGGCTGGTGCTGTCGGAGGGGAGGAAGCAGCTGATCAGCATGGGCGCATGGCTGCTGATCTGGCCGGATAAGGCATACATCAATACCAAGGACCTGACGGATTTCGGCAGTCTGGAAAATAAGCGTGTCACAGAGGGGGAGGTATCCTTCGCCCTGTGCCGGCCCGACGGCACGGTATACAGCGGGTATCTGGCGGCGGACGAGGCCCCGGAGGAGCCGGAGGCCGGCAGCCTGTGGCTGGATACCGGCGGCGATGAGACTGCCCTGCGGCAGTATGGCGAGGACGGCTGGACGGCGGTGGACGATGTGTGCGTGCGCATGAATGCGGCGGGCATCGGCATTGGCTTTACCGCCGGAGACGGCGTCGCCGTCAGCGGGTGCCGGGAGACGGCTCTCAACGGCAGCTTTCCGCTGCGGTCTGTGGAGGACGATTATGTGGTGGTGACGGCTCTGCCCCGGAGTCTGTCGTCCCAGTCGGACCCGGTGACGGTGGAACGGTCCGTGCCGGATATGGATTATGTAGTGGAGAGCGGCAACCGGCTGTGGGGGTGCAAATACGGTATCGTAAACGGGCAGGCGGTGAATGCCATCTATGCCAGCAAGCTGGGGGACTTCAAAAACTGGAACTGCTATGCGGGGCTGTCTACCGACAGCTATGCCGCGTCCCGCGGCTCCGACGGGGCCTTCACCGGAGCGGCGGATTATCTGGGGAATCCGTTGTTTTTCAAGGAAAACTGCGTGGAACGGGTATATCCCAGCGCCAGCGGCGCCCATCAGATCGTGACGGTGCAGTGCGCCGGGGTGAAGTCCGGCAGCAGCGGCAGCCTGCGGGTGGTGGACGGAAAGCTGTATTACCACAGCCAGGGCGGCGTGTGCGTGTTTGACGGCAGCATGCCGGTGCATGTATCTCAGGCGCTGGGAGAGATGCGGTATCGCAACGCTGTGGCGGGGGCTCTGGACGGGTCCTATTATCTCTCAGCTGCTGATGAAAACGGCGCGTGGCACCTGCTGGTGCTGGACACCCGGCAGGGTCTTTGGTATCGGGAGGACGGCGTGGAGGCTGTGGGCTTTGCGCCCTGGGGCGGCGACCTGTACTGCCTGACGGCGGCGGGGCAGCTGCTGGCTATGAAGGGCTCCGGCGAGAACCGGGAGGGGCCGGTGCAGTGGCTGGCGGAAACCGGGGAACTGGGATTGGATGCGCCGGAGAGCCGGTATCTGGTGCGGCTGAGCCTGCGGCTTTTGCCGGAGGCGGACAGCACTGTCCGGGCTTGGGTCAGCTATGACGAAGGCGGCAGCTGGCAGCCTGCCGGAAGTCTCTGCGGCGTGGGGCGGCTGCGGGCGTGCACCATGCATGTGCGGCCCAGGCGGTGCCGTCAGCTGCGGCTGCGGCTTACCGGTCAGGGGGGCTGCCGGATCTACAGCCTGTCGGCGGTGTATGAGAAGGGAAGTGATGGGCCGTGACGCTTTCTATGCCTCCCGCGCCCAACGGCAGTCCCCAGCAGATGGCCGTTGCCCAATATGCGTATCTGTTCCAGATGGCACAGCAGCTGAATCTTGCCCTGGGGCAGCTGGAATCCGGCGGCACCGGGGCGGCGTCCGACGGCGGAACGTCGACTCATCAGGGGACGGGCCGGAAGGAGAGCACGGGCTATCAGGAGCTGAAATCCCTGATCGTCAAAACTGCCCGGCTGGTGAAGCGGCAGATGGAGCAGCTGTCTGCCCGGCTGGAGGGCGAATATGTGGCGGTGTCGGATTTCGGAACGTATGTGGAGCGGCTGAGCGCGTATCTGGAGGCAAATCCGGAGGCGCTGACCCAGTATTACAGCTTCTGCTCGGATCTGCAGGCCAACACCGACGCCGTCAGCGCCGCCTTTGGACAGTATAAGACGGAGACGGAGGGCTATATCCGCACCGGCATCGTGGGCTATAACGGCTCCATTCCCATTTACGGCGTGGCCGTTGGCCAGGGGCTGACGGTGACGGACGTGGACGGGGAAACGGTGGTGGACCAGAACAACTTCCGGGCCACCTTCGCCGCCCAGCGTCTGTCCTTCTGGCAGGATGCCAACGAGGTGGCGTATGTGTCCAACAACCGGCTGTACATCACCAACATCACGGTACTGGAGGGTGTGACCCTGGGCCAGTGGCAGATCGCCACCGCCTCGGGACTGGCCTTCCGGTGGATCGGAGGGTAAGATGGCGAGCATTTACGGGCCGGTATCGGCCACCGGGTGGCAGCTGCGGCTGGACTATACCGTCAGCCAGGATGCGGCCAATAACCGGTCTGCACTGGCGCTGACGCTGTACATCTACGATGGGACCGGGGAGTCGTACAACCAGGCGGCCAACAGCTGCCGGTATGTTTTGCAGGGGAAAACCGTGTATCAGCCGTATCGGTATGAGAGCAAGGGATGGTATAAGCTGGGCAGCGGCTCGGTGACAGTGGATCACCGCTCCGACGGCAGCGGCAGCGCGGCCTTGTCCGCAGCGTGGTACAGCGGCTTTACCTCCCAATGGACGCCGGCGTCGCTGTCGGTAGCCCAAACCGTGGCACTGCCGGTGATCCCGCGGGCATCCGGCCTCCAGGCCGGGGCCATGACCCTGGGGCAGACGGGAAGCATTACCGTGCAGCGGGCGGATGCGGGTTTTACTCACAAGATCAACTATCAGATAGGCAGCGCCCATGGCGCGGTGTGCGGGAAAACCGGGGAGACAAGGGTGACATGGACGCCGCCCCTGTCCTTGGCGGAGGAAATCACCGATGCGGTGGCCGGGGACTGTGTGTTGACGGCCACCACCTATTCCGGCAGCAGCGTGGTGGGGACCAGCTCCCGCCCGATAAAGCTGTATGTGCCGGAAGAGGTGAAGCCCACTGCCAGTCTGGCGGCCCAGGTGGTGAATGACAACGCCGTCATTGCCAGGTGGGGTGTGTGCGTCCGGGGATACAGCCGCCTGGCCTATCAGGTGACGGCGGCGGGAGCCCGGGGCAGCAGCATCCGTTCCTGCCGGGTGCAGTTTGCCGGGCAGACAGCAGAGGGTCTTACCGGCCAGACCGGCATGATCCAGCAGGCGGGGATGCTGATCCCGGAGGCACGGGTGACCGACTCCCGGGGACGGTGGGCGACGGCGCAAGGCGGCGCCGTGGAGGTGCTGCCATATGCCAACCCCACGCTGACAGCCAGGCTCTTGGGCCGGTGCGGGGCAGACGGAACCCTGCGGGACGACGGCGACTGCGTGAAGGTACTGTGTGCCGGCGCATGCTCACCGGTAGGCGGGCACAACACCGTGACGGTGCGATACCGGCTGCGGCCGGTAGGCGGCAGCTACAGCGGCTATACCGCTCTGGAAAACGAGCAGGAGCAGATCATTGAGGGTGTATTGAAAACCGCATCCTATGAGCTGGAGCTGTCGGCGGTGGATGCGCTGGGGTCCGTGCGGGCGGTGGAATACGCCATCCCCACGGCAGCGGTGGCGGTACATCTGGCCCAAGGCGGCACGGCCGTGGGCGTGGGCAAGTACGCCGAGCACGACAAGGCCGTTGATATCGCGCCGGACTGGGACGTATGGTTCCGGGGCAAGCGCCTGCTGGATGCCGTGTGGCCGGTAGGCAGCATATATCTGTCCGCATCGGAGATAAGTCCGGAGACGCTGTTCGGCGGCACCTGGGAACAGGTGAAGGACCGGTTTCTGCTGGCGGCGGGGGATACCTATTCCCTGGGCGGTACCGGCGGCCAGGCGGAGCATACGCTGACGGTGCAGGAGCTTCCCAGCCACGGACATGGGTATACCTATACCGGCCAAAGCAGCACCACCGGCACCGGAGCTATCCGGCTGGTGAACCCGGGCGGCACGGTCAATGCCTATACCGGTGAAAAGGACGGCAGGACCGGCGGAGGACAGCCCCACAGCAATATGCCGCCGTATCTGGCCGTGAACATCTGGCGCAGAACGGCGTGAGAAGAAAGGATGAACGATATGGCATCAAGCTATCCAACGATACGGTACGGTTCCTCCGGACAGGAGGTTCGCCGCTTGCAGCAGGCTCTGAATCGAGAGGGTTATTCCCTGGACGTGGACGGCGGATTCGGGAAAAAGACACTGGCAGCCCTGATGGACTATCAGCGCCGGGTGGGCATGACCCCGGACGGCGTGGCGGGCAGCAAGACCTGGGCTAGCCTGGGCGTTCAATCGGCACAGGATCGTCTGGCAGACCTGGAGAAGGGGTATACGCCATCCCGGGAGACCCAGGACGCAAAGCGCAGCTGGGAGGAGCTGGCGGCCAACCGTCCCGAAGATTATACCTCCCCCTATACGGAACGCATGGAGGAGCTGCTGCGGCAGATGGAGGGGCGCGGGCCCTTTGCTTATGACCCCAGCCGGGATGACACGTTCCAGCGCTACGCCTGGCTGTACCAGCGTCAGGGACAGACGGCCATGGAGGATGCCCTGGGGCAGGCGGCTGGCCTGACCGGCGGGTATGACTCCACATATGCCCAGCAGGCCGGCCAGCAGGAGTATGGCCGCTATATGCAGGAACTGGCGGCACTGGTGCCGCAATTGCAGCAGAACGCCTGGGACCGGTACGAGAGTCAGGGACAGGCACTGCTGGACCAGTACAAGCTGCTGCAGGGACAGGACGCATCCGCGTATGACCAGTGGCGGGACCAGGTGGAGGATTGGCAGAACGCCTCCCGCCAGGCCCGGGACCGCTATGAATCCCTGGAAAAGCAGGACTACAGCAACTATCTGGCCTTGATGAAATATTACGCCAGCCGGGCGAAGCAGGAGCAGGACGCCGCTCTGGCGCAGCAGAAGCTGGAGAGCACAGGAAAAGGCGGCGGCAGCTCCCGTTCTTCGGCCAAGAGCGGCGGGAAAAAGACGTCCCTGAGTTCCGCTGCCAGTGAGAGTCTGGAGCGCACCATGAATCGTTATCTGGGGAAGGGGGACACCCGCCAGGTAAAAAAGCTGTTTATGCAGTACCGGGACCGGATGACGCCTCTGCAGCTGCGCCGCTTTGAAAAGCTGTTGGGCCAGAATAATATTCCCATGACGGAATGACGAAAAAATAGCGCGTGACCCACTGACGCAGAGGGAAAGAACAGACTTGCAAGTGCTTCAATGCACAGCTCCCTTAGAAATTTTAGTATATTGACTACAAAAATCAGCTCTCTGGTGGAGCTGATTTTTGCATTTTGCTAATTTAACTCTTGCTAAACACATTAGAATGCTGTAAAATGTACAGTATTATAATGGAAGGAGCGGAGAATATGGGGTGGTTTTTCTCTAATGCGCATATACGGAAGGCGGGGGGCGTCTCGCAGGAGGCGGTGGAGACAGTCATGCGCCGGATGCTGGAGCAGATGGGCTATCAGCGGGCTGCCCAACAGGACGCGGACACCGTGCTGTATGTATTCGAGGGGGAACAATGGTTTTCCATTTGCTCGGAGCTGATGCATTACGGAGGTCAGGAAGATATGAAGCAGACAGCGGCGCATCTGTCCCGGGAATTGGGGAGCGATGCTTTGGCAATCGCGTGCATAGACAGCGACGTTGTATTGCTGAACCTTGTAAATGTCGCAGAAGGGGCGGATGCGTGGGCGGATGTAGGAGACGGCAGCTGCTGGGGTATCCAGCAGCGCGGGATCGTTGGCCCATGGAAGGAAAAGGTGACGGATCTTGACCGGTTTCAGCAGCTTTTGCAGGATAAGGCGTTGTCACCGGAGGAAATCCTGGCCCAGGTGAGCCCACTGCTTGGTCTCGACTCGGAGCAGGGCTTTTTCTGTCCGGATATGGCGGACCGGGAGGCACGGCAGAACCTGCGGACCTGCTATTTCAAAAGGACCGTGGCTGCTGAGGCCGAGGAACTGCCGCGGCTGGAGCTATATCTGCCCAGCTTACAGCCGGTGAAGATGGGGGATCCAAACACGGTATCGGTAGTGAACCGAGGAGGCAGTTCCCAGGGCGTGGCAGTGCTTTTCAGCGGCGCCTGGGTGGAGAAGAATGAGATTACCCTCCGGAATGTGTCGCTGACCTGGAATCTTTCGCCGGAGACAGGAGGGCACGAGACGGTTTCCCTTGCGCTGGAAAAGCGTCCGTGCTCAAACGGAAGCTGGTGCTATTACGCGGAGGTTCCGGACTTTGCTATTCCGGATGGCGTGCCGCAGAATTTGCAGGGTTCCCGGCTTATTCAGAAGAAGGAATTTGAGCGACACTTTTCGGTGCATTTCACGCCGGAGGGCAACGACCGGAAACGTCTGGGTGTATTTGTCCACATCATCCCGCTGGCAAATCAGATGAAGGGGCAGGCGGTATGGTACGCCTGGCATCTTTGCCAGACGCCCAGAGAGTATCTGGAGGAAAATAACAGGCGGTTTGCCAATACCGGCATGTGGTCCGCCTTCCGGCTGGATTCATCGGATTTTGACCTGGAGGAATCTGAATAGAAAGCACCCCCTGCCGGGCAGCACACTGAGCCG
>OKSW01000210.1_pt1 | contig 25968 bp, 23 predicted proteins | sample 1606351 | NCBI WGS metagenome assembly OKSW01 (sample SAMEA3879565, study PRJEB24766) | human gut metagenome | biome: human-associated habitat; feature: feces | place: USA | collected 1985/1987 | reverse complement strand
GCCCCTACGCCTCCGAGCCCTGCCACGACAAGTTCACCCTGTTCCAGACCGCCGAGGACATGGCCGACTCCCACAATGCCGGCGTCCTGTTCCTGGGCGGGGACATGGTCCGGGTACGCACCTTCGGTGAGCCCAAGGACTACGACCTGAGCAAGGAAAGCGGACTGCCTGCTGACCTGGAAACGCTCATCGTCACCATCCGTGACAAGTACGGGTATCTGTTCGCCTGATTTCTCCCACTATTCGCAAAAAAGAGCCCCTGCCTTCCTTGAGGGAAAGCAGGGGCCCTTTGCCGTCCGGGGGTGTTTTATTGGTCCGGGTTGGTGGTGAACAGGCCCACCACGTCCTCCAGGGCCAGGCTCAGGGTAATTGCCTGGGCCTTGGTGCTGGGACCCGCCTGGGCCATGATGGCCTGCATAATGGCGTTTTTCTCGCCGGTGGGGGCCACGATAAAGATCATCTCCCGCTCCTCGGCAATGGACATGCCGAAAAACTTCCCGGCGTCCTCGGCTCCGGTGCTGCGGGTATGGACAATGGTGCCGCCACGGGCTCCGGCGGACCGGGCCGCCTCCATGACCTTATCGGTATAGCCCTGGTTGGCAATGGCAACGATCAGCTGATAGGCAGCGTCCTTCATGGTCTCGTCCTCCTCTACGTCGATTTCCGGGACCTTGGAGGGGTCGCCGGAGGTCAGATAATTCATGGCGGTCTTGCCGCCGATGCTGCTCAGGGGCAGGCACACGGCGATGCCGCTTCCGGGAGCGGAAAGGTGCATGGTGGAAACCAGCTCCTTCACCAGGGTATCCTTGCAGGCCGGGGTCACCACGGAGAACAGCACCGCCTTCTCTGTGGCCTCCAGGCCCAGATAGCTCAGCACATCGTCGCTGGCGGTGCCCCGGCCCAGGGCCGTGAACACCACCGGCGCGCCGAAGGCCCGGTAAAAATCCACAAATCGTCCGGAGCCCACCACCCGGTTGGTGATGGTGATCATCAAATACAGTCGTTTCATTCCGTTTCCTCCTATGCCAGCTCGATGATCTCTTCCACCTGGGCCACGGCTGCGGGAGCCACGTGCTTGATGCGCCGCTTATAGCTCACGCCCAGCAGCTGGATGGTTACCAGGGGCGTCATAGCCACCATGGCCACCACGCCGAAGGCGTCCGTGACCACGTTGCCGCCCACGGCGTCGCAGGCGCCCATGGCAAAGGGCAGCAGGAACGTGGCCGTCATGGGACCGGAGGCCACGCCGCCGGAGTCGAAGGCGATGGAGGTGAATATTTTCGGCACCACGAAGGACAGAGCCAGGCTCAGGGCATAACCAGGCAGCAGGAACCACATGATGGAAATACCCGTCAGCACCCGGATCATGGCCAGGCCCAGCGACACCGCCACGCCCAGCGACAGGGCCAGGTTCATGGCGCTGGCGGGGATGGAGCCGGCGGTGATCTCCTCCACCTGCCGGTTGAGGATGTGAACGGCGGGCTCCGCCGCCACGATGAAATAGCCGATGATCATAGCGATGGGAATCAGCACCCAGTTGCAGTCCAGAGACGCGATGCTGCTGCCCAGGAAATTGCCCACGGCCATAAAGCCCACATTGACGCCGGTCAGGAACAGCACCAGGCCCAGATAAGTATACAGGAAGCCCACCGCCATGCTCATGATCTGCCGCCGGCTCAGGCGGCGGGTCAGCAGCTGGAAGATCAGGAAGAAGCCCGCAATAGGCGCCAGGGACAGGAGAATTTCCTTGAAATATTCCGGCAGCGCATGGGTATAGGACCGGAACATCTCCACGGTGTCCTGGGCGTCGGGCACCGTCACCGGCGTATAGCTGCTGCCGTCGGGCTTATACAGAAGGCCCAGCAGCAGCACCGTCAGAATGGGGCCGATGGAGCACAGCGCCACCAGGCCGAAGCTGTCGCCTCCGGCATGCTTATCGTTTCGGACGGCACTGACGCCCACGCCCAGAGCCATGATAAACGGCACGGTCATGGGGCCGGTGGTAACGCCGCCGGAGTCAAAGGCGATGGCCCAGAAATCCGGGGACACGAACATGGCCAGGGTGAACACCACTGCATAAAACCCGATGAGCAGGTACGACAGCGGGATACCCAGCAGGATACGCAGCAGGGCGATGACCAGGAAAACGCCCACGCCCAGGGCAACGGACCAGATGATAACATTGTTCTCAATAGCGGGCACCTGGCCGGCCAGGACCTGCAGGTCCGGCTCCGCCACAGTGATGATGACGCCGATGAGAAAACTGATGCCCACGATGACCCACACCTTCTTGGAGCGGGTGATCTCCTTACCGACGGCCTCGCCCAGGGGGATCATGGACATCTCCGACCCCAGAGAAAACAGGCCCATGCCCACGATCAGCAGCAGACTGCCGATCAGAAACGCCATCATCGCGTTGTTGGATACCGGGGTCACGGTGAAGCAAAGCAGCAGCACAATGGCCGTGATGGGCAGCACCGAGGTCAGCGACTCCCGCATGGGCTTGCGGAAAATCGCCAGAACCTGCCCCTTCTCCCGGTGCTTCCGGCGCAGGCGGGCCTGCTGGGTCAACAGATCAGGTTTCTTGCGTGACAACAAACAATTCCTCCTTCAAAATTCCGGCAATCAAAACGATAGCGTACCTGTCCGGCTTGGCGGGCAGATACGCAAACTCTACCATTAACAAATATAATACCATAGCTTCCCATTTTCAGCAAGAAAGAATCTGTAAAAAAAGTGTGAACATCTGACAGGGAAAACTCCTTGTCAGCGATAGAAAATCCAGAAAAACACTCCTCTTTTGCATGTTTACTCTCCTGCCGCCACGAAAAAAAATTTGCGTCGTGATGAAAAAATATGAAAAATAGCGGTTGACAAATGCCGCGGATGGTGCTAACATGCACCCATCGACAAGAAACGCCGCCTGTGCGGCGGGAAAGGGAACACGCCATGACGAAGCAGCTCTGCGGCAACAGCATGATGATGACCATGATGCACATGTGCGGCATGTGCATGCTTTGCTATGGAAAAAATGGTCATTCCCTTTCAGCGCTTGCCTGAATGAATCGTTTGCGGCAGCGGAAGGTCAATGACCTTCCGCTGTTTTTTTGCTGCATGAAAGGAGCTGAAAAACCGTGTGCCTGATGCCGGGCCTCATTACCCTGCTGGACGATCGAATGTGCCCCCGGGCCATCGGATGTTCCATACAAGAGAATCAATCAACCGACTTTGACATAAAAAGGAGATAACCATCATGAAAAAGAATTCCGTTCGGCTCACCGCGCTGATCCTGGCGCTGGTCCTGTCCCTGTCCCTGGCTCTGACGGGCTGCGGCTCCAAGAGCACCTCCCTGAAGATCGCCGTTCCCAACGACACCACCAACGAGGCCCGCGCCCTGCTGCTGCTCCAGGAAAACGGCATCATCAAGCTGCGCGACGGCGCCGGCATCACCGCCACCAAGAACGACATCGTGGAGAATCCCTACAACGTGGAGATCGTAGAGGCCGAGGCCGCCCGTCTGCCCGATATGCTGAAGGACGCCGACTATGCCGTCATCAACTCCAACTACGCCATCAACGCCGGCCTGAATCCCGTGAATGATTCCCTGGCCATCGAGGGCTCCTCCTCCGCCTATGCCAACATTCTGGCGGTGAAGGAGGGCAACGAGACCGCCCCCAAGATCCTGGCCCTGAAGGCCGCGCTGGAGAGCCAGCAGGTGGCCAGCTTCATCGAGAGCAAGTACAGTGGCTCCGTGGTCAGCACCGTGGACCACCCCGGCACCGGCTATGACGATTCCGTGGACTATGAGGCTCTGAAGGGCCAGACCATCACCGTGGCCGCCTCCCCCACGCCCCACGCCGAGATCCTGGAGGTTGTCAAGGAGATCCTGGCCGCTAAGGGCATTACCCTGGACATTCAGGTTTATAACGACTATGTGGTGCCCAACACCGTGGTGGACGACGGCACCGTGGACGCCAACTACTTCCAGCATCTGCCCTATCTGGAGGACTTCAACGCCGAGAACAACACCCACATTGTGTCCGTCAGCGCCATCCATGTGGAGCCCATGGGCCTGTACGGCGGCCGTCAGACCAGTCTGGACGCTCTGAAGGCTTCCAAGTAACACACAAGCATCCGATTAGAAGGGGGAGGCAGCAGCCTTGATCGAATTACAGCATGTCAGCAAGACCTTTGAGACCGCCGGTGGGCGGGTGGACGCTCTGAAGGACGTATCCCTGACCATCGCCAGCGGCGATATCTATGGCATCATCGGCATGAGCGGCGCGGGTAAGAGCACGCTGGTCCGCTGCATCAATATGCTGGAGCGGCCCACCAGCGGCAAGGTCATCGTCAACGGGCAGCAGCTGGACGCCATGACGCCGGCCCAGCTCCGGGCCGCCCGGCGGGAGATCACCATGATCTTCCAGCGGTTCAACCTGCTGATGCAGCGCACCTGCCTGCAAAACATCTGCTTCCCCATGGAGCTGGCCGGGGTCAGCCGGAAGGAGGCCCAATCCAGGGCCCGGGAGCTGCTGGAGCTGGTGGGTCTGCCGGACAAGGCCCAGGCGTACCCCGCCCAGCTGTCCGGCGGCCAGCAGCAGCGCATTGCCATTGCCCGGGCCCTGGCCACCAATCCCAAGGTGCTGCTGTGCGACGAGGCCACCAGTGCCCTGGACCCCAAGACCACCCGGCAGATTCTGGAGCTGATCCGGGACATCAACCGCCAGCTGGGCATCACCGTGGTGGTCATCACCCACCAGATGAGTGTGGTAAAGGAAATCTGTACCCATGTTGCCATTCTGGACGATGGCGAGGTGGTGGAGGACGGCATGGTATCCACGGTGTTCTCCGCTCCCAGGTCCCAGGCCGCCCGGCACCTGGTGTTCCCCGGCGGTGCCGATGCCGCCGTGTCCGACCCCAGCCAGGAGCGGCGTATCCGCCTGATCTTCCGCAGCGCCCAGACCACGGCCATCCCCATGGTGGCCCGTCTGGCAGCGGAGGAGAGCATATACGCCAACGTCATTTCCGCCAGCACCCAGAAGCTGTCGGAGGAGATCTACGGCAGCATGCTGCTGGGCGTGCCCAGGGGACAGCTGGACCGGGCCATGGGGTTTTTCCGCAGCATCCCCAATTTGCAGGCAGAGGAGGTAAGCGTGGATGTACACTGATTTATTTACGCCGGAGTCCCTGGCGGAGCTGAAAACGGCCTTTGTGACCCAGTTCCCCATGGCGCTTTGGGAGACGTTTTATGTAACGGTGCTGTCCACCGCCCTGGCCGTGGTGCTGGGCCTGCCGCTGGGCGTGCTGCTGGTGGCGGGAGAAAAGGACGGCGTCCTGCCCCTGCCGAAGCCGGTGCTGTCGGCGCTGAACGTGGTTATCAACCTGCTGCGTTCCATCCCGTTTCTGATCCTGATGATTATGGTGTTCCCTCTGTCCCGGCTCATCATCGGCACCGCCGTGGGCACCACAGCCACCATCGTTCCCCTGGTGGTGGCGGCGTTCCCCTTTGTGGCCCGGCTGGTGGAGAGCAGCCTGCGGGAGGTAGACCCCAATATTATTGAGGCGGCCCAGAGCATGGGCGCCACGCCCATGCAGATCGTCTGCAAGGTGATGATCCCCGAGAGCGTCCCCTCCCTGATCCAGAATGCCACCATCGCCCTGACCACCATTCTGGGCTACTCCGCCATGAGCGGCATCATCGGCGGCGGCGGCCTGGGCAAGGTTGCCATTGACTACGGCTATTACCGGTACAAATACCTGGTGATGTTCGCGGCGGTGATCCTGCTGATCCTGCTGGTGCAGCTGTTCCAGACCGTTGGCACCCGCCTTGCCGTGAAATGCGACAAACGCCTGAAAAAGTAATTACTATGGAAGGCAGTCTCTCTGCTGCCTGTCGTCCCAAAAAGCATTGCCTTTTTTGACAAGCTCAAGGCCGCCGCCCTCTGCGGCGGCTTTTTTGCGTTTTTCGTCCCTTTTCCCAAACAATTTTCCCTGAGACGCCCCGCCGTGCTTGAAAGCACAGCAGCTTTGTGGTATCCTTATGCTGTATTTTTGTGCAAAGGAGACGATTCCGTGACTAAGCTGCGGGATAAGCGGCTGTTTCTGCTGGACATGGACGGCACCATCTACATCGGTGACCGCCTGTTCGACGGCGTACCGGAGTTCCTGCGCCACGTGCGCGCCATGGGGGGCCGGTATCTGTTCCTGACCAACAATTCCTCCCGGGGCGTGGAGGGCTACATGGAAAAGCTCCGCCGCATGGGCATCGAGACTACCCGGGACGACTATCTCACCTCCGTGGATGCCACCGTCCGCTATCTGTGGGAGACCTTGCCGGGAAAGACCTGCTATGTGTTCGGCACGGATTCCTTCCTGGCCCAGCTGGACGGAGCCGGCATCCCCGTGACCCGGGACCGGGAGCAGGCGGAGGTGCTTCTGTGCGGCTTCGACACGGAGCTCACGTTCCAGAAGCTGGAGGACGCCTGCATTCTGCTGAACCGGGGCGTTCCCTTCGTGGCCACCAACCCCGACTGGGTCTGCCCCACCTGGTACGGCTCCGTGCCCGACTGCGGCAGCGTCTGCCGCATGCTCACCACCGCCACCGGCCGGGAGCCTACGGTCATCGGCAAGCCCAGGCCCCAGATGGCCCTGCTGGCTATGGAGCGCACGGGCTTCTCCCCGGAGCAGACGGTGCTGCTGGGGGACCGGCTGTACACCGACGTCGCCTGCGGCGTCAACGCCGGCATCGACACCGTGTTCGTCCTGTCCGGCGAGGGCACCATGGCAGACATCGACACCTATCAGATCCACCCCACCTGGGTGTATCCCGACATCGGTACCCTGTACCGGAAACTGGAGGAGACTGTATGAAACTCAACTACAAGCGGACTATTTTCGTGGGCTTTGCCTTCTTCCTGATCTGCTCGTTCTGGCAGGCCTATGACAACACCATCCCCCTGATCCTCACCAACAAATTCGGCATGAGCCAGGCATGGTCCGGCGTCATCATGGCCCTGGACAACGTGCTGGCCCTGTTCATGCTGCCCCTGTTCGGCGCCATTTCCGACAAGCACCGGGGCAAGCGGGGCCGCCGCACCCCCTTCATCGTGGTGGGTACCCTCATCGCCGCCGTGATGCTCATTGCCCTGTCCTTTGTGGACAACGCCCAGCTGCGGCACCTGTCCGATGTCTCCGCCATTGACGACCCCGCCGCCCTGGAGCAGATCTACGACCGCCAGGCCAACGAGACGCTGCTGACCCCCAGCGGCGACAAGTTCGTCCTGAGCCAGAAGTTCACCCAGGAGGAATTCATCCGGATCCGCAGCCAGGTGGAGCAGGACGGCAAGACCGTCACCAACCCCGATTATACCAACTATGTGGTCCCCGCCCGCCAGGCCTGCGCCTGGGACGCCACCGCCAAAAGTCCCGCCACCCTGGTATTCTTCATCGTTCTGCTGCTGATCGTCCTGGTTTCCATGGCCGTGTTCCGGTCCCCGGCGGTGGCCCTGATGCCCGATGTGACCCTGAAGCCTCTGCGCTCCAAGGCCAACGCCGTCATCAACCTCATGGGCTCTGCCGGCGGCATTCTGGTGCTGGCTCTGGGCATGGTGTTCGCCACCTCCGCCGTCCGCAACTCCCTGATGAGCTACACCGGCTATTTCGCCGTCATTGCGGCCATCATGCTCTCCGCCCTGGTGATTTTCATGCTCACCGTCCGGGAAAAGGAGTGGGCCTACGAAATGCAGCAGCAGGCCGTGGCCCTGGGCATTGAGGAGGAGACTCAGGCGCAGGAGGAGTCCGCAGGCGGCCGCAAGCTGTCCGTGGACGAGGTAAAGTCCCTGATTTTCCTTCTCCTGTCCATCGTTCTGTGGTTCTTCGGCTACAACGCCGTCACCTCCAAGTATTCCGTGTACGCCAGCAATATTCTGCACAAGGACTATAACCTGACGCTGATCATCGCTCAGGCGGCGGCCATTGTCTCCTATCTGCCTGTGGGCTTCATCGCCTCCAAGGCAGGCCGGAAAAAGACCATCCTGGCCGGCGTGGTCATGCTGACCACCGCCTTCACCGTGGCCGCCTTCCTCAACGCCGAAAGCCCCACCATGCTGATGAACGCCATGTTCGCCCTGGCCGGTATCGCCTGGGCCACCATCAACGTCAACTCCTTCCCCATGGTGGTGGAGATGTGCTCCGGCGGCGACGTGGGCAAATATACCGGCTTTTACTACACCGCCTCCATGGCCGCCCAGGTGGCCACGCCTATGCTGTCCGGTCTGCTGATGGACCGCTTCGGCATGCATGTGCTGTTCCCCTACGCCGCCGTATTCACGACTCTGGCCTTCGTCACCATGCTGTTCGTCCGCCATGGCGACAGCAAGCCCCAGGCCAAGATCGGTCTGGAAGCTCTGGACGAGATGGAGGATTGACGCAAAATGCCCGTTTTGATCGTATTGCTGGTTCTTCTGATCCTGGGAGAGCTTTTCACCCTGCTTCTGCAATGCCGCCGGGGCCACAGCGCCTGGGGCCTGCTGCGGCTGTTCCGCTACGCCCACCGGGGCTATCACGACAAGCCCCGCATTCCCGAAAACTCCATGGCCGCCTTCCGCCGGGCCATTGAAAACGGCTGCGGCGCAGAGCTGGATGTTCACCTGATGAAGGACGGCCGCCTGGCTGTCATCCACGATGCCAGCCTCAAGCGCACCGCCGGCGCCGACGTGCTGGTGGAGGACCTGACGGCGGAGGAGCTGAAGCAGTACCGCCTGGAGGGCACCGATGAGCAGATCCCCCTGCTGGAGGAGGTGCTGGAGCTGTTCCAGGACCGCACGCCCCTGATCATCGAGCTGAAGGCCGAGCGGGGCAACCACGCCGCCCTGGCGGAGGCCACCTGCCGCATGCTGGACCGGTACCGGGTTCATTACTGCATCGAATCCTTCGACCCCCGCTGCCTGATCTGGCTGAAAAAGAACCGCCCCGAGATCGTCCGTGGCCAGCTGTCTGAGCAGTTCCTGCGCCATGGTGAGACCGCCGGTCACGGCAAGGCCACCATGTGGCTTCTGGGGAATCTGTTTTCCAACGTGGCCGTGAGGCCCGACTTCATCGCCTACCGGTTCTCCGACCGGGACAACCTGTGTCTGCGCTGGTGCCGGAAATTCTACCATGTCCAGGAGGTAAACTGGACCATCCGAACGAAAGAGGAGATGGAAGCCGCCGAGGCCCAGGGAAACCTGGTGATCTTCGAGTGCTTCGATCCGAAGGGATAACGCTATGAGAGTCATCACCGGAACCGCCCGGGGCCGCCGCCTCAAGGAGCTCCAGGGCATGGACACCCGCCCCACCACAGACAAGGTCAAGGAGAGCATGTTCTCCATCCTGCAATTCGATATCGAGGGCCGCCGGGTGCTGGACCTGTTCGCCGGCACCGGTCAGCTGGGCATCGAGGCTCTGAGCCGCGGCGCGGCGGAGGCCGTGTTCGTGGACAAGCGCGCCGACGCCGTGAAGCTGGTCCGGGATAACCTGGAGCTGTGCGGTCTTTTGGACCGGGCCCGGGTCAGAAGCGGCGACTCCCTGGCCTATCTGCGCAGCGGCGAAAAGTTCGACCTGATCTTCCTGGACCCGCCCTACGCCTCCGGTCTGCTGGAGCAGGCTCTTTCGGATATTGCAGGGTTTGACATTTGTCGCGAACATGGTATAATAATGGCGGAAAGTCCGGCAGACGCCGTTTTGCCCGCCCTGGAGGCCCCCTACCGCCTTTACCGGGAGTATCGCTACGGTAAGATCAAGCTGACAGTCTACCACCGTCAGGGAAGCGAGGAATGACCCCCATGAAAATTGCGATCTATCCCGGCAGCTTCGACCCCATCACGCTGGGGCATATGGATATTATCCGCCGGGCCGCCCAGTGCTTTGACCAGGTGTACGTCTGCGTGCTGGTCAACTGCGACAAAAAGCCTATGTTCTCCGCCGACGAACGGGTGGAGATGATCCGCCGCTCCGTGGCGGACCTGCCCAATGTGGCGGCGGAGCATTACACCGGCCTGCTGGCGCAGTACGCCCGGGACAAGGGTGCCTGCGTTCTGGTAAAGGGTCTGCGCAACGCCACGGATTTCGACCAGGAGTACCAGATGGCCAGCATCAACCGGGGCATCCTGCCGGGACTGGAAACCGTATTCCTGCCGGCCAGTCCCGGCTACCAGCATTTCAGCAGCACCATGGTCCGGGAAATGCTCCGCTACGGACAGCCCATGGAACAATATGTGCCGGCCCCGGTGGCCGCGCAGTGGAAAGGACGGTCATAAATGGAAGATAAAAACGTACAGAAGCTCCTTGACATGCTGTACGGCATGATCGACGAGGCCCGGGGAGCTACCTTCAGCTCCGAAAAATGCATTATCAACCGGGAGGAAGCCCTGGACCTGCTGGACGAGGTCCGCACCAAGCTCCCCGCAGAGCTCAGCAAGGCTCAGGATCTGATGAAGTCCAAGGAGCAGTATGTGGACAAGGCCAATCGCGAGGTCAAGCGTATGCTGGACCAGGCCCAGGACGAGGCCAAGCGCCTGCGGGACCAGGCCCAGGAGGAGTCCCGCCGCATGCTGGAAAAGGCCCAGGAGGACGCCAAGACCATCGTCTCCGAAAGCGAGACCATTCAGCGGGCCCAGCGCCGCAGCAGCGAGATCATCCACCAGGCGGAGGACCGCAGCCGCCAGCTGTATCAGGTGGCCAACACCTACACCGAGGACGCTCTGCGCCGCACGGAGGAGGCCATCCAGGCCGCCCTGGACGAGGTCCGGGAGTCCCGCGTCCGCTTCCGCAGCGCCTCCGCCGAGCAGATGCAGGTCTGCCAGGAAAAGCTCAAGTCCGATCCCACCAAACAGGCTTCGGAGGACTGACGAAATTTTCCGGCGTTTTCTGTGCATTTTGCTGGCACGCATTCTTCTTTTACCGCATATCCGCATACCGGCCGCTGTTTTCACGCCGGTATGCGATTTTTTTGCGCCGTTATAGAACAAACGTTTCAAAAAGTGCAGGAATTTCCTGGAAACACCTGAAATTGGACAAATTTCCCGGAGAATATGGTCAAAAAAACCTCTTGCAAAATCCTATACCCTGCTATATAATAAAAATACATATCTGGCGGTGTCTTTTTTTTGATTTCGATGTGGGACTAAGTGGTGCCAAAACCCATACAGGTGTGGCTCTGTCCCACGATTTTCCCACAAAGTGGTGCCGAAGGGAGGGGATGCGGACATGAACGGTCAATATGCGCACAATATTGATGCCAAGGGCCGGCTGTTCATCCCCACCAAGCTCCGGGACGAGCTGGGCGGCACCCTCCACGTCACCGTGGGCCAGGACCACTGCCTGTCCGTTTTCTCCGACCAGGGCTGGGCCGACTTCAACGCCAGCCTCAAGGGCACGAGCTTTACCAGGATCAAGGGTCTGCGCATGATGTACGCCTACATGACCGACTGCGTGCCCGACGCCCAGGGCCGCATTCTCCTGCCCGCCAAGCTGCGCCAGTACGCCAACCTGGAAAAAGAGGTGGTCATCATCGGCGTCTTTGACCGGGCCGAGATCTGGAACGCCCAGCTGTGGCAGAAAATGGAGGACGAAGCCCTCCAATCCGGCCAGCTGGAGAAAGCAATGCAGGAAATGGGGATGTGAGCCATGGCATTTGACCGAAACGAAGCCGCTGACGTGGCCTTCGGCCACCGCCCGGTGCTGCTGGATGAGTGTATGGAGGGGCTGAATATCCGGCCGGACGGCATCTACCTGGACGGCACCCTGGGCCGGGCAGGTCACTCCTGGGAGATTGTCCGCCGTCTGACGGCCGGAGGCCGTCTCATCGGCCTGGACCGGGACGAGACCGCCCTGGAGGCTGCCCGCCGCCGCCTGGCCCCGTATATAGACCGCGTCACCCTGGTTCACAGCAACTTCAGCTGCGTGGCCCAGGTGCTGGACCAGCTGAACGTCCCGGCGGTGGACGGCATGCTCTTCGACCTGGGCGTGTCCTCTCCCCAGCTGGACGACGCCCAGCGGGGCTTCTCCTACATGCACGACGCTCCCCTGGACATGCGCATGGACCGCACCGCCGGCCTGACGGCCCGCACCGTGGTCAACGAATGGCCCTATGAGGAGCTGCGCCGCATCCTTTATGAATACGGCGAGGAGCGCTATGCCCCGGCCATTGCCAGGCGCATCGTCACCGCCCGGGAGGAAGCTCCCATCGAGACCACCGGCCAGCTGGTGGAGCTCATCAAAAGTGCCATGCCGCCCCAGGCTCTGCGGGAAAAGCAGCATCCGGCCAAGCGGAGCTTCCAGGCCCTGCGCATCGCCGTCAACGGCGAGCTGGACGAGCTCACCGCCATGCTCCGGGCTGCGGCCCAGCGTCTGGCCCCCGGCGGCCGCCTGGCCGTCATTACCTTCCACTCTCTGGAAGACCGCATTGTCAAGAAAACCCTCCAGGAGCTGGCCACCGGCTGCACCTGCCCCCCGAATTTCCCGGTCTGCGTCTGCGGCAAGAAGCCCACGGTGCGTCTGGTGAACCGCAAGCCCATCGTCTGCGGCCCCGCAGAGCTGACTTATAACCCCCGTGCCCGCAGCGCCAAGCTGCGCGTGGCGGAAAAGCTGTAAATTTTTCCCCCGTTTTCGGAAACGATTTCAACATATGAAAGGAGCTGCCCTACCATGGCGGAGAACAAGAACAGGATGAATAACGAGCCGGTGTTCGGCAGCCTGGCTTATGACCTGAATACCCTGAACTGGGAGCAGCTTGACGGCAACGCCGTCCGCCAGCCCCAGGAGCCCCTGCGCCGCCCGGAGCGGGATATCCGCCCCCAGCGGGAGCCTCGCCGCCGTCCGGCGGCCCGCCCCCGGGAGCACGCCTCCCCCATTCTGGTGGGCGGCGTGGCCGTTCTGGCCCTGATGGTCGTGGTGCTGATGATGGGCTATGTGAAGCTGACCCAGGCCAGCCACGACCTTACCGCCAAGCAGTCCCAGCTCCAGCAGGTCCAGGAGGAGCGCGTGGCCCTGGGCGTGGCATATGAAAAGGCCTTCGACCAGGCCGCCGTAAAGGCCGCCGCCCAGGCGGCCGGCATGACCAAGCCTACCAGCGACCAGATCGAGTATATCGAGCTGGGCGGTGCGGATATGGCCGAGATCTGTCGTCCCGAAAGCACCGGACCCCTGGCCCAGGCATGGACCTGGCTCAAGGACGGCATCGGCGCGGTGGTGGAATATTTCCGCTGAGCGCCGCCATATAGTGAAAACGCGCAAGGAGTGAGAAGGAAACTTCTTGCTCCTTGCCTTGGCATTCCGGCGGAAGGAGACACCCATGTTCAGTCGCAGAAAGAGAACCCCCCGATCCCATTCCCAGCGGCCCCAGACCGCCCCCGGCAAGCCCCAGGCCCCTGGCCGCCCGCCGGAGTTCTACGCCCGGCAGGCCACCCGCACCGTCCGCAGCCGCACCTTCTGGCTGATGCTGGTCATGGGGATCCTGGTGTTCGTGATCCTGTTTTTCCAGCTGTACCACCTTCAGATCACCCGGCATAAGGAGCTCCAGACCAAGGCTCTGGACCAGCAGACACGCCAGACGGTGGTCTCCGCCTTCCGGGGCACCATCTATGACCGCAACGGCAGCCAGCTGGCGGTGTCCGTGTCCACGGAGGACGTCGTGATGTCCCCCTACCACATGAAAAAGCAGCTGGATGATGAGGCAGAGCGGCTGGAGAAGATCCGCCTGGAAAACGCCCAGCTGAAGAAGGGCGAGACGCCTCAGTCCGAGGACACAACGGTTCTTTGGGACTATGACTCCCTGGCCGCCAGCCTGGCTGATATCCTGGGCATATCCCAGGACGACGTCAGGGAGCGCATGAACAACACCGACTCGCAGTATGAACTTCTGGCCAAAAAAGTGGATGAGGATACGGCAGACAAGATCCGTCAGCTCATCAATGATTTGAACGTTGAGGGGCTGGACCTGACTGCAACATCCAAGCGGGTGTACCCCTACGGTTCCCTGGCCTCTCATGTTCTGGGCTTTGTGGGCACCGACAACACCGGCCTGTACGGCCTGGAGTCCCGCTATGACAAGTATCTCCAGGGCCAGACCGGCCTGGTGGTCACCGCCAAGGACGAACGGGGCAACCCCCTTCCCTATGAATACGAGCAGTATTTCGCCGCCCAGAGCGGTCAGGACCTGGTCCTGACCCTGGACGCCAACGTCCAGTATTACCTGGAAAAATATGTAGGTGAAATGGCCGATAAATACGGCGCGGAGAACGGTGCCACCGGCATCGTCATGGACGTCAAGACCGGTGGTGTTCTGGGGATGGTGTCCTACCCCACCTATGACCTCAATAACGCCTTTACCGTCCAGAACGACCTGTTCAAAAAGAATCTCACCGACACCTCCGATCAGCTGCTGAAGCAGTGGCGCAACAAGACCCTCAACGACACCTACGAGCCCGGCTCTACCTTCAAGATCCTCACCATGTCCGCCGCCATGGAGGAGGGGCTCATCAATATGAACACCACCTATACCTGCACCGGCGGCATCCATGTGTCCGACGCCACCATCCACTGCACCGGCACCCACGGCACCCAGACCCTGAAGGAGGCCGCGGCCCATTCCTGCAACCCCGCTTTTATCACCTTCGGTCTGCAGCTGGGCAACGAGAAGTTCTATGAATATATGAACGACTTCGGCCTCATGCAGGGCTCCGGCGTGGATCTGGACGGCGAGGCCAGCGGCGTGTTCGCCAGTCCCGAGAGCTTCACCCAGCTGGACCTGGCCTGCTACGCCTTCGGCCAGAACTTCAACGTCACCCCCATGGCCCTGATTGCGGCCCAGGCGGCCTGCGTCAACGGCGGCTATCTGCACGCTCCCTATCTGGTGGAGCAGATCGTGGACAGTGACGGCAACGTCACCTATCAGCATGACAACACGCCCGTGCGCCAGGTCATCAGCGAGGAGACCAGCGCCCATGTCCGGGAATGTCTGGAATATGTCGTATCCGACGGCACCGGCCGCAACGGCCAGGTGAAGGGCTACCGCGTAGGCGGCAAAACCGGCACCGCCGACAAGGGCCAGACCGGCGACCTGGTGGTCTCCTTTGTCAGCTTTGCCCCGGCGGACGATCCCCAGGTCATCATCCTGGTGACCATGGATACTCCCAGCCGCAGCGCCGGCACCTCCGTGTCCGGCGGCAGCATGGTGGCCCCTGTCAACAGCAAGATCATGGCGGATATCCTGCCCTATCTGGGCATCGAGCCCACCTACAGCGCCGAGGAGCTGCTGGGCGCGGATACCACCGTTCCCTATGTCATCGGCAGCACCGTGGAGGATGCCAGGAGCCGTATGGAGGCCCGGGGCTTCACCTGCAAGGTGGTAGGCTCCGGCGGCACCGTCACGGACCAGACTCCTGCCGGCGGCGCGGTGATCCCTGGCAAGGCCACGATCATTCTCTATGCCGGGGCCGAAAAGCCCAACACCATGTACACCGTTCCCCAGCTGGTGGGCAAAACGGCGGCGGAGGCCAACGTGGCCGCCACCAACGCCGGGCTCCTGGTGCGGTTCAGCGGCGCCACGCAGACCACCTCCGGCAATATCCGGGTGCTGAGCCAGAGCCTGGAGGCCGGGCAGCAGGTGCCTGCCGGCACGGTGATCACCGTCCAGCTGGGCGATACCAATATGTCAGACTAAGGGAAAGGAGTCCCCTCTGTGGATCTGCGGGACCTGCTGGCAGGCGTTCCCATCCGGGACGCATCGCCGGACCTGCCCCGGGACGTCACCGGCGCAGGCTATGATTCCCACACGATACAGCCCGGTCAGGCGTTTGTGGCCATCCACGGCGCCGCCGCCGACGGCCACGACTATACGGCTCTGGCCCGGCAGCGGGGCGCGTCCTGCGCCATATCCACCCATCCGGTGGAGGGCCTGCCCTACGTCATTGTCCCCGACACCCGGCAGGCCCTGGCCCGGATGGCCGGAAACTTCTTCCGCCACCCGGACCGTGAGCTGCACCTCATCGGCGTCACCGGCACCAACGGAAAAACCTCCGTGGCCTGGCTGACGGCAGGCATGCTCCAGACCCTGGGCATACGGACCGGTCTCATGGGCACCAACGGCTGCCGCATCGGGGACACGGTCCTCCCCTCCCGCCGCACCACCCCCGAATCCTGGGAGGTGCAGCGTCTGCTGCGGCAAATGGCCGATTCCGGGTGCACCTACGCGGTGATGGAGGTATCCTCCCACGCATTGGCACTTGACCGCGTCTGCGGCTTGGCGTATACTATAGCCGCTTTCACCAATCTCAGCCGGGACCACCTGGACTTTCACGGCACCATGGACCGCTATGCGCAGGCAAAGTCCGCACTGTTCCGCCAGTGCGGGCAGGCCGCCGTGAACCGGGATGACCCGTGGGCCTCCCGCATTCTCCGGGGCTGCGTCTGCCCCGTGTATGGCTATGGCATCCGCAGCGGCGACCTGCGGGCCGAGGACGTGGTCCTCTCCCCCGCCGGCGTCCGCTTCACCGCCCGGGAGGGCGCGTCGACGGTTCCCGCCGCCGTTCCCATCCCCGGTATGTTCACCGTGTACAACACCTTGGCGGCCCTGTCCATTGCCCGCCTGTCGGGCATTTCCCTGGCGGACGCGGCAAAGGCGTTGGGACAGTCCCGCTCTGTTTCGGGGCGGATGGAGCCGGTACCGGTGCCGGGGCGCGGCTATCGCGTGTTCATCGACTTTGCCCACACGCCGGACGCCATGGAAAACGCCCTGAAAACCGCCCGGTCCCTGACCTCCGGACGACTCATTGCGGTGTTCGGCTGCGGCGGCGGCCGGGACCCCGGCAAGCGCCCCCTGATGGGCGCGGCGGCCTCCCGATACGCCGACCTGACGATCCTCACCTCCGATAATCCCCGGACGGAGGACCCGCTGGCCATTATCCGGGATATCCTCCCGGGCATCACCGGCAGCCATCAGGTGGTGCCGGACCGCCGGGAAGCCATTTTCCGGGCTCTGTCCCTGGCCCGCAGCGGCGATACCGTTCTCCTGTGCGGCAAGGGCCACGAGACCACCCAGGAAGCAGACGGAAAGCTGCTGCCATTGGATGAAAGGCAGATCATTGCGGAATATATAAACGGAAGCTGACCACGTCCCCACGGGACGGGAAGGAGAGAACATGATGGAAATTATTCTGGCAGGCGTCGTAAGCCTGGCGATCACCCTGGCAGCCGGTAAGCTGCTGATCCCCGCCCTGATCCGGCTGAAGGCCGGGCAGAGCATCAAGGAGGTTGGCCCCACCTGGCACAAGGGCAAACAGGGCACTCCCACCATGGGCGGCCTGATGTTCATCATCGGCATCGGCATCGCCATTCTGATCCTGGGCTGGAGGGGCATGCTGGAGGGGAACTTCACCCACCTGTATGTCTATGTATTCGCCCTGGTATTCGGCGTCATCGGCTATATCGACGACTATCAGAAGGTGAAGCATCACCACAACACCGGCCTCACCGCCCCCCAGAAGTTCCTGCTTCAGCTGGCGGCGGCCATTGCCTTCCTGTGTCTCATGCGGTACGAGGGCATGCTGAGCCCCAACCTGTATATCCCCTTCTTCAACACCCATCTGGTGCTGCCGTGGGTGGTGTATATGATCTTCGCCGCCTTCGTCATCATCGGCACCGTCAACGCCGTGAACATTACCGACGGCATCGACGGTCTGTCCTCCAGCGTCACGGTGCCGGTGGCCGTATTCTTCGCGGTGCTGGGCGGCATGTGGCAGGGCTTCGGCCAGCTGGGCGTTTTTGCCGGCGCTCTGGTGGGCGGCCTGCTGGGCTTCCTGTGCTATAACCACTATCCCGCCAAGGTGTTCATGGGCGATACCGGCTCCCTGTTCCTGGGCGGTGCGGTGGCAGCCCTGGCCTTTGCCTATGACATGCCCCTGATCCTGCTGCTGGTAGGCTTTGTCTATCTGTGCGAGACGCTGTCCGACATCATCCAGGTGACGTATTTCAAGCTCACCCACGGCAAGCGGATCTTTAAGATGGCCCCCCTCCACCACCACTTCGAGATGTGCGGCTGGAAGGAGACCAAAATCGTGGCGGTATTTGCCGCCGTCAGCGCCCTGTTCTGCGTTCTGGCTTATCTGGGCGTTATGGATCGCTTCGGCGCATAACCAAAAGCATTTCGGAAAGGAGGGGAGCCCATGGCCCTGCGCACAAGCAAACGACGTCCCGTGGGGACCTGGAGCGCCCAACGGCGTCAGGACGCCATGGAGCAGTCCCGGGAAGCCGCCCGGGGTCCTATGGATCTGCCGTTTCTGCTGCTGACGCTGCTGCTGACGGCTATGGGCATGGTCATGGTGCTGTCCGCCAGCTTCCCCTCCGCCTACTACGAAAACGGCGGCAACGGCGCGTACTACTTCATCCGCCAGGGCATTTTCGCCCTGCTGGGCCTTGCCGTTATGTTCGCTCTCAGCAAGCTGAACTATCAGCGTCTGCGGGGCGTGGGCCGTCTGCTGCTGTGGGCGTCTCTGGCGCTGCTGGTGCTGGTCATCATTCCCCATAATCCCATTGCCATCACGGAAAACGGCGCCACCCGCTGGCTGGGCATCAAGGGCACCGTTCTGCGGTTCCAGCCCTCCGAGATCGCCAAGCTCGCCGTGGTCATCTACTTTTCCGCCACCATCTCCAAAAAGCGCGAGAAAATGCAGACCTGGCGTCAGGGCATCTGGCCGTATCTGCTGATCCTGGGCGTTATCGCGGGCCTTATGATGCTGGAGCCTCATCTGTCCGGCACCATCCTCATTGTCTGCACCGGCATCGTTCTGATGATCGTGGGCGGCATCAAGGGCTGGCTGATCCCCACAGGGATTGTCGGCGTGGGTCTGGTGGGCACCCTGTATGTCACCCTGGTGAAAAAGGGCATCCTCCACTATGGCGAGGACCGCATCAACACCTGGCGGGACCCCTTCAACGCCGATTGGTACCGGGGCGACGGCTGGCAGATCGCCCAGTGTCTCATCGCCATCGGCTCCGGCGGTTTGCTGGGCGTGGGCCTGGGCAAGGGACGGCAGAAATTCCTCTACCTGCCCGAGGAGCACAACGACTGCATCTTCGCCGTGATCTGCGAGGAGCTGGGCCTGGTGGGTGCCTGCGTCGTCATGCTGGTATTCGCCCTGCTGATCCTCCGGGGCTTCTGGATCGCCCTCCACGCCCGGGACCGGTTCGGCGCTCTGCTGGTGGTAGGCTTCATGACCCTCACCAGTCTGCAAACCTTTCTGAACATTGCGGTGGTCACGGGCCTGGTGCCCGCCACCGGTATTTCCCTCCCCTTCTTCAGCTACGGCGGCACGGCCCTGCTGTGCCAGCTGGCGGAGATGGGCATCGTACTCAGCGTTTCGCGGCAGATGCCTGCGCCGCAGAACGGATAGGAGGCGCGGCAAAATGAAAGTGATTTTTACCTGCGGCGGAACGGCGGGCCATGTGAACCCCGCCCTGGCTCTGGCCGGATACATGCGGCAGCAGGACCCCAAAGCCCGGTTTCTGTTTGTGGGCACCCCCGACGGTATGGAGCGCGACCTGGTGGAAAAGGCGGGCTACCCCTTCCGGGGCATTCCCATGGGCGGCTTTCAGCGCTCCCTGGGCCACGGCGGCCTGGGGCACAACCTGAACTCCCTGGCCATGCTGGCCAGGTCCCGCAGCCGTGCCCGGGCCATTCTCCGTGATTTCCGTCCCGATCTGGTGGTGGGCACCGGCGGCTATGCCAGCTATCCGGTGGTAAAATGCGCCGCCGGCATGGGCATCCCCACGGCGGTCCACGAGTCCAACATGGTCCCGGGCCTCACCACCAAAATGCTGGAGGGCTCCGCCGACCGCATCATGGTGGGCTTCGAGGAGTGCCGCCGGCACTATCGCCGCCCCGGCAAGATCGTCGTCACCGGCACCCCGGTGCGGGGCGACTTCTTCGACCTGACCCGTGCCCAGGCCCGGGAAAAGCTGGGCCTGACCGATGACCGGCCTCTGGTGGTGTCCTTCTGGGGCAGCCTGGGCGCCAGCCATATGAACGCCCACATGGAGGATTTCTTCCGCCTGGAGGCGGCGGACGGCATGCCCTTCCACCACATCCACGGCGTGGGAAAAAGCGGCTACCCCGCCATGACCGCCCGCCTGCGGGCAGACGGCCTGGACCATGTCCCCGGGCTGGACGTCCGGGAGTATATCTATGACATGGCTCCCGTCATGCGGGCGGCAGACCTGGTGATCTGCCGGGCCGGCGCCTCCACCATCAGCGAGATCACGGCCCTGGCCACTCCGGCCATCCTGGTCCCCTCCCCTTACGTCACCAACAATCACCAGGAGAAGAACGCCCGTATTCTGGAGCAGCACGGCGGAGCCGTGGTGCTGCTGGAATCGGAGGCCTCCGGCGAAGCGCTTTACCGGACGGCCCGGGACATTCTCCGTGACCCCCAGCGCCAGGCGGACATGAGCCGCGGCATGGCGGAGCTGGGCATCCGGGACGCCACAAAGCGTCTCTATGACACCGTCATGAGCATCCGCAAGTAACCCCCTCCCCCACCCCCTGCATAGGATAGCGGAAAAAAGCTATGAAAGGCGGGGGCATATGAGCCTGATGATAGAAGGGGAACGCCGCCTGTCCGGCGACCTGACGGTACAGGGGGCAAAAAACAGCGTGCTGCCCATTCTGGCAGCGTGTATTCTCAGCGGGGACGTCTGCATTTTGCAGCGCTGTCCCCATCTGGAGGACGTGGACACGTCCATTGACATTCTGCGGCACCTGGGCTGCGCCGTTCGCTGGAACGGCCCGGACCTGGAGGTGGATTCCTCCACGCTGACCCGCTGGGACATTCCGGACCGGCTTATGCGCCGCATGCGCTCGTCTGTGGTGTTTCTGGGGGCCATTCTGGCCCGCTGCGGTCAGGCGGAGCTGTCGTACCCCGGCGGCTGCGCCATCGGGGCCCGGCCCATCGACCTGCACCTGTCCGCCCTGCGGACCCTGGGTGCCTGTATCCGGGAGGAGGGCGGCAGCCTGGACTGCACCGCCTCCGGCCTCGCCGGGGCCGAGATCGTTCTGAGCATCCCCAGCGTGGGGGCCACGGAAAACGCCATGCTGGCCGCCATCGGTGCCAAGGGCGTCACCACCGTTTCCAACGCTGCCCGGGAGCCGGAGATCGTGGACCTGCAGGCTTTTCTGCAAAAGCTGGGGGCCAGCGTTCACGGGGCAGGCACCTCCACCGTGGTCATCGAAGGCGCGGAGGAGCCGCTCCATGGCTGCTGCCACCGCATTCTGGGGGACCGCATCGCGGCGGCTACATATCTGGCGGCGGCTGCCGCCTCCGGCGGAGACATCTTCCTCCGGGACGTGGACTACCGCCACCTGTCCACCGTTACCGGCGTGCTGCGCCAGGCCGGCTGCGGTCTGGTCTGCCGGGACGACGGCATCCGACTGACCTCCGACGGGCATCTGCGGGCTGTCAGTCCCATTCGCACCGCACCGTATCCGGGCTTCCCCACCGACGCCCAGGCAGTGCTGATGGCGTCGCTGCTGCGCAGCAGCGGCACCACCGTATTCGTGGAAAACATTTTCGAGAGCCGTTACCGCCATGTGCCCGAGCTGGTGCGCATGGGGGCCGACATCCGGCTGGAGGGCCGGGTGGCGGTGGTATGCGGCGTTGACCGGCTCCACGCCGCCCGGGTCCGGGCTATGGATCTTCGGGGCGGAGCCGCCCTGGTGATTGCCGGGCTCCAGGCCCACGGCGTCACCACGGTGGAGCACCTCCACCATATCCGCCGGGGCTACAGCGACCTGCCCGGCGACCTGGCCCGCCTGGGGGCCCACATACACACAGATATCACAGAGGGAGGAGCTTCCAATGACCCAACCCCGCAAGCACAGACGCAGCCGCCGCCGGAAGCGGCAGGGCAGCCTTGCGTTTCTCTATAGACTTCTTACGTTTGTTCTGATCTGCGGCGCCATTGTGGCGGCCCTGTCCCTGTTTTTCAAGGCGGAGCAGATTTTTGTCACCGGCACCTCCCGCTATTCCCAGCAGCAGGTGCTTCAGGCCAGCGGCATCCGCCAGGGCGGGAACCTGTTCCTGCTGAACAAGCACCAGGCCGCCGCATCCATTACCGAGCAGCTGCCCTATGTGGAGTCCGTCCGCATCCGCCGCCAGCTGCCCAACGCCCTGCATATTGAGATCACCGAGTGCGCCCACCCTCTGGCCCTGGAGCAGGATGGCGCGGTGTGGCTTCTCAACGGCAGCGGCAAGCTCATCGACAAGCTCCAGCCCGGCCAGGGGGAGTCCTACCCCCTGGTCACGGGCCTGGCCCTGACATCCCCCCAGCTGAACCAGCTGGCCGTGCCGGATAATGCCGACAAATGGGACACACTCCGGCAGCTGTGGCAGCAGCTGCTGAGCAAGGACATGGCCGGCAGCGTCCAGTCCATCGACCTGGAGGACCCCAGCCGCATCACCCTGCGCTATCTGGACCGCTTCGACGTGGTCCTGAAAAAGGACGACGACTTTGATTACCGCCTGAACTACCTGGCGGCGGTGATCGGCCGTCTGGACGGCAGCGACCAGGGCACCATTCAGTGGGACAAGGACGGCAAGGCCCGGTTCATTCCCGGCTAAACCGCAACTTTTTCCGGGAAATCATCCCCCGCCCCTTGACGGGTCACTGAATCCGTTATACAATAGAAAAAGCACGTTATATTGCATACGATCATCTTTCGATATATACTGGCAGGAGGAACCGACATGGCATTTGAAATGGAAACCGGCCCCGAAAATGTGGTCAATATCAAGGTCGTCGGCGTCGGCGGCGGCGGCAACAATGTGGTCAACCGCATGGTGCGCAGCGGCACCAAGGGCGTGGACTTCGTGGCCGTCAACACGGACAAGCAGGTGCTCAATGCGTCCAGCGCTACTTATAAAATTCAGATCGGCGAGAAGCTGACCCACGGCAAGGGTGCCGGCTCCAACCCCGAGGTAGGCCAGAAGGCCGCCGAGGAGAGCCGCAACCAGCTGACCAAGGCCCTGGAGGGCACCGATATGGTGTTCATCACCGCCGGTATGGGCGGCGGCACCGGCACCGGCGCTGCCCCTGTGGTGGCGGAAATCGCCCGTGAGCTGGGCGTACTGACGGTAGGCGTAGTCACCAAGCCCTTCTCCTTCGAGGGACGCCGCCGGATGATGCAGGCGGAAAAGGGCGTCGAGGAGCTGCGCAGCCGGGTGGATTCTCTGGTCATCATCCCCAACGAGCGCCTGAAATACGCCACCGATCAGAAGATCACCTTCGCCAATGCCTTTGAGATCGCCGATGATGTGCTGCGCCAGGCGGTGCAGTCCATTTCCGACCTGATCCGCGACACCGGCTTCATCAATCTGGACTTTGCCGACGTCACCACGGTGATGAAGGACGCGGGCCTGGCCCACATGGGCGTGGGCCGTGCTGCCGGCAAGGGCAAGGCTGAGGAGGCCGCCAAGATGGCTATTTCCAGCCCTCTGCTGGAGACGTCCATCAACGGCGCCCACGGCGTCCTGATCAACGTCACCGGCTCCATGGACATCGGCCTGGAGGAGGTGGAGCAGGCCGCCAGCCTGGTCCAGGACGCCGTTCATCCCGACGCCGTCACCATCTTCGGTGCCACCTTTGACGAGTCCCTGGAGGACGAGATCCGCGTCACCGTCATCGCCACCGGCTTCGCCGAGAACAAGCCCCAGGCGGAGCAGCCCGCCCAACCGGCTCAGCCCGTGCAGTCTGCCCAGCCCGTGCAGTCTGCCCAGCCCGTACAGCAGACGCAGACCGCGCCCCAGCAGCCGGTGATGTCGCAGCAGGCCCAGCAGCTCAATGACGCCGTGGACCGGGAGGCCAGCACCGCCCGGGAAAACATCGACCGCGCCTACGACGACATTTTCAAAATCTTTTCCAAGGATAAATAAGCAATTACGGCAAAAAAAGAGGACCTTTTTCAGGTCCTCTTTTTTTGCCTGTTTACATGTACCGCACCACGATGCACACCATAGACACCGCCATTACCATGATGGTAGCCGGCGCACAGTACCGGCAATACTTGCCCCAGGTCACAGGATGTCCGTTCTTGGCGGCCACCGACGTCCCCACCACATTGGCGGAGGCTCCGATGGGCGTTGCGCTGCCGCCCAGATCCGTGCCCATAGACAGGGCCCACGCCAGAACATGCAGGTCAATGCCTTGGGTCTGGGCCATAGCCTGGATCACCGGCACCATGGTAGCCGCAAAGGGGATATTGTCCACAAAGGCGCTGGCCACAGCGGACACCCACAGGATGATGGCCACCATCACAACGGCCTTGCCGCCGCTGAGCCTGGCGATGCCGTCCGCCAACACGCCCAGGCAGCCGGTACGCTCCAGCCCGGCCACCACCACGAACAGCCCCGTGAAAAACAGCAGCGTCTTATAGTCCACCCGGGCAAACAGCCCCGCGGCAGCCTTTCTTCCGCTGGTCAGCAGCGTCACAAGACTCATCAGCACTGCGGCGATGCAGCCGATGGTGGCCACCGTCAGTTCCGTCTGGGCGTGGGTAATCAGCAGGACCACCACCACCAGGAACGATGCGCCGCAGCCATAGAAGCCCGCCCGGTTCTTCACCGCCGACGCCGCGTCGGGGTACACCACATTGGCCGGGCGGTTCTTTTCGCTTTCGGCCAGAGGCTTGCGGAAGCACAGGAAGAAATACACCACCGTGAACACCAGGCACACCCCGGCGATAACGCCGGTGTTGCCCAGGAAGTCGAAGAAGCTCAGCCCCAGGGACGTGCCGATGATGATGTTGGGGGGTCGCCGCACATGGTAGCCGATCCGCCCAGATTGGCGCAGAAGATTTCCGCCAGGATCATAGGCACCGGGTCGAAATACAGGGTCTTGGCCAGCTCCGCCGTCACGGCAGCCAGGAACAGGATCACCGTAATGCTGTCGATGAACATAGCCAGCAGCGCTGACATCACCATGAAGCAGATCAGCAGCGGCACCGTCCGATAGTTCACCAGCTTCGCGATCTTCAGACACAGCCATTGGAAGATCCCCGCATGGCCCATGCCCTCTACCATCACCATCATGCCGGCGATAAATACAATGGTGGACCAGTTGATGCCGGTGCTGGACTCGGATGACCCGATCCAGAACCCCTTCTGCGCAAAGCAGCTCAGGTTCAGCGTCTCCCAGATGGCCCCGCCGTCATGCATGCACAGGCCGAACACCAGCGCCAGAACCAGCGCCCCGCTGATCAGCGTCACCCACTGACGGGGAAAGCGGTCCCAGATGATGAAGCCGAACATCACCACGAATATGGCGACTGCCAGAATCTTTTCCATGATTCATCCTCCCTTTCCTTTGAAATTACTCCTTGAACAGTATGGTATTGTAGTCCCCCGCCCCAGGAAAGTCAACCCTGCGGTCTTATACAGTTTTACAAAAATGTCCGAAATTGGAACATTTAATTCGTCGATTTTATGGCTTTTACTTGATATTAACAATTAATTCACACTTTTCTCTGTGGGCTGAACGTCTCCTCTCCGTGCGCAGAAGAAGCGCTGCGGTCCACACCCGCAGCGCTTCTTCCTTCTCACCCAAATGGTCCCCCGGTCCCATGACTTGCTGCGAAGGAGGCCCCCTGCCGCAGCACCTCATCCGCAGTTTTTCGCGCAAAAAATCCCCCTCCGGTATAACCGGAGGGGGAATCCGTGTCAATAAGGAACGAACCTTACTTGGCAGCCTTCTGAGCCTTGATGGACTCGATCAGCTCGGGCACGACCTTGAACAGGTCGCCCACGATACCGTAGTCAGCCACCTCGAAGATGGGAGCGGACTCGTTCTTGTTCACGGCGATGATGCACTCGGAATCCTGCATACCAGCCTTGTGCTGGATGGCACCGGAAATACCCAGAGCAACATAGACCTTGGGATGCACGG
>OKSW01000202.1_pt1 | contig 26623 bp, 15 predicted proteins | sample 1606351 | NCBI WGS metagenome assembly OKSW01 (sample SAMEA3879565, study PRJEB24766) | human gut metagenome | biome: human-associated habitat; feature: feces | place: USA | collected 1985/1987 | reverse complement strand
GAACAATTGCGCCCCGACCTCCTCATCCACGTCGGCGGCAACCTCGTTGGCAAACAGCTAAAGCTCGATCTGCGCCAGCGTCCCGCGCTCTCCGTTGTCCGCATCCAGCAAAACGCCGGTATGCCCGACACCTTCATGCACCTCGACATGCTTGTTGAAGCCCCCTGGCAAAACCTCCTTGCCCGCCTCCGCCCCCTGCTGAGGGAAAAGACCGCCGTGTGCCGCCTACGGCAGCAACTCGACAATGCCCCCTACGCCATTCCTGCCGCCGACATCCAGCATACAGCCATGACAGCCATCAAGCGCCATCTCCAGCAACACCGCCTCCCGCTCTCCGCCATCCATCTTGCCAACAGCACCGTTGTCCGCTCCGCTGCCGCCGTCTTCAACGACGGCACCTTCACGCTGAGGGTCAACCGCGGTGTCAACGGCATCGAAGGCTCCCTCTCGGCCGCCGCTGGCAATGCCCTCGCCAGCCGCAAAACAGTCCTCGCCTTCATCGGCGACCTCAGCTTCTTCTACGACCAAAACGCCCTCTGGAACTCAGCGTTGCGCGGCAACCTCCGCATCGTCCTCTTCAACAATTCCGGCGGACGCATCTTCAAACACCTCCCCGGCCTCAATGATTCTCCCGCCAGCAACAGCTACATCGCCGGTGCCCACCACACGTCGGCCCGTGGCGTTGCCGAAACCCACCGCCTCGAATATCTCTCGGCAGACTCCCCCGACGACCTCCCAAGCGCCATCAACCGTCTCCTGATGCAAGAGGCGGAGCGTCCCGTCCTTTTGGAAATATTCTGCTAAGTAATCGTACTATTACTAAAACATACAAACACAGAAACGGTGGGTGCCCCCTCACCGAAACACACAACATTTATACTAAAACACCTATCAAAGAAATGGAACGCAACTGGAAAACAATCAAACAATACGAAGAAATCCTTTTTGAAGAATACGAAGGCATTGCCAAGATAACGATCAACCGTCCCCGCTATCGCAACGCCTTCACCCCGCAAACCGTCTCCGAAATCGGCGACGCCCTGCGTCATTGCCGTGAAGCCGCCGACATCGCCGTCGTCGTCTTGACCGGTGCCGGCAACGTCGCCTTCTGCTCCGGTGGCGACATGCACGTCAAAGGACGCGGCGGCTACGTTGGCGGTGTGCCCCGCCTCAATGTGCTCGACGTGCAAAAGCAAATCCGCTCCCTTCCCAAGCCCGTCATCGCCATGGTCAACGGATACGCCATCGGCGGCGGCCATGTCCTCCATCTCATGTGCGACCTGACCATCGCCTCCACCAACGCCATCTTTGGCCAGACAGGGCCCCGCGTCGGCTCCTTCGATGCCGGTTTCGGTGCCTCCTATCTCGCCCGCATCGTCGGACAGAAAAAAGCGCGTGAGATATGGTTTATGTGCCGCCAATACAGCGCCGTCGAAGCCGAGCGCATGGGCATGGTCAACAAAGTGGTAGAACCAGAAGCGCTCGAAGACGAAGTCGTCAGTTGGGCACAGACCATGATGGAACATTCCCCCCTGGCCCTGCGCCTCATAAAAGCCGGACTCAATGCGGAGCTCGACGGACAAGCAGGCATACAGGAACTCGCCGGCGACTCCACCATGCTCTATTACATGCTCGACGAAGCACAGGAGGGCGGACGCGCCTTCCTCGAAAAGCGCAAGCCCAACTTCAAGAAATATCCCAAGCTCCCCTGATGCCTCCTCCGCCAGCCTCTCCCCACAAATCCATAGGAATGGGGGAGAGGCTGCGACGCCTTAGGACACCGCTCCCCTCCACACAAACAACAACGCAAACAACAATACAAAACGAAAACGATGCCCCTCACAGACAACAGCCAGTTCGCCCTCAACCTCCCCATCCAAGTCCGCATCATCCCGCGCCTGCTCCATTTCAAGAACCCCGCAGGCACGTCGCGCGGCGTCTATCTCCACCACCGTGTCTGGTACGTTCTCTTGACCTCCCCAACCAACCATTCCCTCTACGGCCTTGGCGAATGCGCCCCCCTTCACGACCTCTCCGCCGAATACGACGCCCATTACGAGACATTCCTCCATGCCGTCAGCCGCCGCGTCGAGCAGAGCCGCCGCCTCGACCGCGAAGCGCTGCGCAACCATCCCTCCGTGCTCTTCGGCTTCGAAACCGCCTTCCTTTCCGCCCGCGCCTCCCTCCGTGGCGAGTCGCATCTGACACTCCTTCCAACGCCCTTCTCCCTCGGCCAGACCGGCATCCCCATCAACGGACTCGTCTGGATGGGCACCTACGCAGAAATGCGCTGCCGCATGCAGGAGAAACTCCGCGAAGGCTTCCGCTGCATAAAAATCAAGATCGGCGCCATCGACTTCAACGAAGAAATTCGTCTCCTGCGCCTCCTGCGCCAAGACTTCAGCCCCGCCGATCTCCAGCTCCGCGTTGACGCCAACGGCGCCTTCTCCCCCGAAGAAGCCCCCGCCCGGCTCCGCGAACTCTCGGCCTTCGGCATCCACAGCATCGAGCAGCCCATCCGCCCCCGCCAGTGGGACGCTATGGCCCGCCTCTGCCGTGAGTCGCCCATCCCCATCGCCCTCGACGAAGAACTCATCGGCGTCAACCATCCCCGCGAGAAAGAACGCCTCCTGCGCGAGCTGCGCCCCCAATACCTCGTTCTCAAACCCACCCTCCACGGCGGCATGGCTGGCACAGAAGAATGGATGCGCCTCTCAGCCCGCCACGGCATCCCCTATTGGGTCACGAGCGCCCTCGAGTCAAACGTCGGGCTCAACGCTGTCGCGCAGCTCACCGCCTACGCCGCCGAAAAAACATGGCGCGAAAACGCCCCCGAAAATGCCGCCCCTCTTCCCGCCACCCACGGCCTCGGAACAGGCCAACTCTATCTCAAAAACTACACCGCCACCCGCCTCGTCATCAAGTCGGGCGTACTCCACGACCTCACCCTTCCGCAGAGCGCCTTTGCCCGCGAGGTAGAGGAGTTCAAGCGCGAATGGCACAGCCCCGCGCCCTTCCTGACCGTCCACACCTCCGGCTCCACAGGCACCCCGCGCCCCCTCCGCGTCCTGAAAACCCACATGAGCGCCAGTGCGCAAAAAACGTGCCGCTTCCTCGGCCTGCAGCCCGGCGACACCGCCCTTCTCTGCCTCCCCCTGCAATACATCGCAGGGAAAATGATGGTCGTGCGCAGCCTCGTCAGCCATCTGCGCCTCCTCGCCGTGTGCCCAACGGGGCGCCCCTTTGCCCAGCTCCACGCCTCCCCCGTCTTTGCCGCGCTCACCCCCTTCCAAGTCAGTCAAACGCTCAAGAGCCCGCGCGAAACCACCCTCCTGCGCGGTGTCCGCCACCTCATCATCGGCGGCGGCCCCATCAGTCCCCAGCTCGAGAGCGCGTTGGCCGATTTCCCAAACAACGTGTGGAGCACCTACGGCATGACCGAAACCCTCTCCCACATCGCCCTGCGCCGCGTCAACGGTCCCCACCGCAGCCAACGCTACACCGCCCTCCCTGGAGTCACCCTCCAGACCGACCAGCGCCACTGCCTTGTCATCACCTCTCCCGACATCGGCGCCCACCGCCTCGCCACTAACGACATCGCGCAACTCAGCCCCGACGCCTCCACCTTCCTCATCCTCGGTCGCTGCGACAACGTCGTCTGCTCCGGCGGCCTCAAGCATCAAGTGGAAGAGCTTGAAGCCCGCCTGCAAAGCTCTCTGCCCTGTCCCTTCTTCCTCACGGGCGTACCCGATGCCGTGCTCGGCGAGGCCCTGACCCTCGTGTGCCAGGCGCCGCCTACGCAAGAAGCCCTCCTGCGCGAACGCTGTCGTGCGAAACTCACGCGCCACGAAATGCCAAAACACATCGTCTTCCTACCTTGCCTACCCATGACGGAGACTGGCAAACCCGCACGCGCGGAAATCAAACGACGGGCGATGGAGGCAATGGAGGAGAATAAAGGAGGAGAGAGAGGGTAGGCGGGAGACACACCAAAAAACTTCCACATTCCTCTCCCTATGCAGGGCTATAAAAGGGGAGAAGAAATCCGTTTAATCCATTGTCGGAGACAAAACGACTACGGATTGAACGGATTTTTTATTGTCCGCTAAAAATCAAGGCGAAAGCCTCGCTGCATCCGAAGCTCGTTCTTATTGCACAAGTAAATGTTGTTCAGTAGAAATAAATAATGACTCTCAGCGAACGCGGGGCGAGACGCAAACGCATCTGGGACGTGACACGAACGCATCTGGGACGAGGCACACTTGTGCCTGCTCCCACGTTCGCCAACAAGTCGTAAGCAACAGGACGGTAGCAGTATGGGGGAACGAAACTATACAAACTGTATGGATTCAAAATTCATTCCACATGCCTCAAGCTATTGTGTAGATTTTACACAGAATATTTGGCTATAATAAAAAATCAAACTATATTTGCAGTGTAATTTCAACACAACTTTTTTTTAGCGAGATGAATAAGACATGAGAACATAAAGTCCGCTACAGATTCAAGTGTAACTACCGATGTCGTTTGCCAAGGACAAACGAAGCAGGCAAGGAAGTGTTGTTAGTAATGGTGAAAGAATAAGTTGACCACGAGGAGAATAGTATAAATATTAAAACAATGTATGAGTATGTTAGGAGCTATAATTGGCGACATCGTTGGCAGTACCCGCGAGTGGCACAACATTAAGACAGAAGAATTTGAAATGGTTCCGAGAGGAAGCCGATTCACAGACGATACGGTGATGACACTTGCTGTGGCCGAATGGCTGATGACAGATACAGAACATCGTCCTGAAACATTAGTTGCTTGTATGCAACAGTTGGGACGCAAATATCCCAATGCTGGTTATGGGAAAATGTTTGCAAGATGGCTGACAACTGATAATCCGCAGCCATACAATAGTTTTGGCAATGGTTCAGCCATGAGAGTAAGTCCCGTTGGACTGTATGCCAACACGCTTGAAGAAGCGATGGAGTTGGCACGCATCACGGCTTCCGTCTCTCACAACCATCCCGAAGGCATCAGAGGAGCACAGGCCATTGCTGGCTGTGTGTTCCTAAAGAAAAACAACAGAACGGGAGCGGAAGATGCCATCAGAAATTTCGTCACAGAGAAAATTGGATATAATCTCAACTTTAATTTAAACGACATCCGAGACAAATATACGTTTGACGTAACCTGCCAGGGAAGTGTGCCTATTGCCATCAAGGCATATATTGAACGTAGCGGTTACTCCGCTCAGAAAGCATTGCAACTTGCCATATCTATGGGTGGAGATTCTGACACCATTGGTGCAATGACGGCTTCCATTGCCAGCGCTGAAGAGTTCTATATCGTTGGCAGCGATTTCGATCGTGAAGTCGTCAGTCTCTGTCGTGACCTACTTCCTGCAGATTTGCTTGACATCAACGACCGCTTTGAGGCATTTATCAGCCGCCCACTGCATCAGTCTTATTATTTGGGAAGCAAACTCTTCGCAGGCGAATACCCTGGCGACAAATGCAGGGAATTGGCGGAAATAAAATTGAAAAGAATGCATCATTTTGGCGTGCGGCATTTCATCGATTTGACAGAAGAGGGAGAACTGTCTCCTTATCAGCAAATGCTGCCGAAGGACACCAGTTATCTGCGATTTCCAATCAGGGATGTGAATGCTCCGGAGTCGGTAGAGGCAGTGCACCAACTCATTGATAAGATTGAATATTTAATGCAGCAAGATGGATACACCTATGTGCATTGTTGGGGCGGTGTTGGACGCACAGGAACGATCATGGCATGTTATGAAGCCCGACAAATGGAGGAACCGACCTTGACGGGTGCGCTCGACGCCATGCGCCGTCATTTTTGCAATATGCCGAAAGCGGCACATCGCAAGTCGCCAGAAACACAAGGACAAGTGGATTTTGTAAGTCGGTTTGCAAACAGTTGCAATGAAAAAAAAGATTCTTTGAAACAGAGAACACGCGACCGCATCCGCGGGTCGCTGATGGCAGGCGCGGCTGGCGATGCGTTAGGCTATACGGTGGAATTTATGAGCCGCAACAGCATTCTTGCACAATATGGCAACAGAGGAATCACAGAGTTCGATCTTGACAACGAGGGAAAGGCTTTGATTAGCGACGACACCCAGATGACACTCTTCACGGCCAACGGGATGCTGATGGGCGTTACACGTGGTTGTATGCGTGGCATTGGCGGGAATCCTGAAGATTATGTGGAGGGAGCTTATCTTGACTGGTATTGTACGCAGACTGGCAAGAAAAAAGAATCTCCTGACAAGGATTTCCACTATACATGGCTTCGCAATCTGCCCGAATTGGCTCATCGTCGTGCCCCAGGCACCACTTGCCTGTCGGCTTGCGAAAGTCTGTATCAAGGCGAAAAGGTACAAAACAACAGCAAGGGATGTGGCGGTATCATGCGCGTCGCTCCCATGGCTCTGCTCATGGCCGGTTATTGGAGTCGTGGCATTTCTTTCTACAACATAACTCAAATGGACGAAGCTGGCGCCAAGGTGGCTGCTGCAACGCACAAGCATCCGTTGGCTTTTCTGCCTTCCGCCATGCTGACGCACCTCATATACGATTTGATAAGGCTGGATGAGAATGAGATAAAAACAAACATTGCAGCCATCGCTCTTAGCACCCTCCAAACTCTCGACAGACTTTATAAAGGGAAATATGAGAAAGAGAAGCGTTTCCTTGCCAATCTCACCCGTACGTCTGTTGTACTTGCAGCCAACGACAAGAGTGATGCAGAGAACATCCAAACACTTGGCGAAGGATGGACAGGCGAAGAGGCTTGGGCCATTGCGCTCTATTGCGCCGTTCGGCATATCGACAGCATAGAGGATGCCATCATCAGCGCAGTTAATCATGACGGCGACAGCGATTCAACTGGCGCAGTATGCGGCAATATTATGGGAGCCGTATATGGCTACGAAGCCATTAAGCGCATGAAATTATTTTGTCCGCAAGGGCACGAGTTGGAGCAGACCCTCGAACTCTCCAACATCATTCTAACCCTTGCTGACGATCTCTACACAAGCTGTATAATTAGTGAGTATGATGCCATTGACTCTCCCGCAAAACAACAATGGTATGAACGTTACTGCAACATGAAACCGTTTGGATTAGACACGTCTTCCAACGGAGCACGTGGTAAACATCTCGCTTGGTGGCGAAAGTGATTTCTTTGGTTTTATGCCAAGGCCAACGCCCTGGCATAAATTCATCTCTACCTAATGTGGGGGCTTGTGATGCTCACTTATAATATAGGTGTCTGTGTAAGATTACAAAAATCTGCAGACACCTATATATTTTTATAATTTCAAAGAAAATGGATTCATTGGTGGTTCTCGTCCTGTCAGTAGCCTTCAATCTAACCAAATTGAAACTTCAAAACCTCATTATCAACTGCAAGTTTAAATCGCTTTTGGTTGAACTGTTGATGAGTTGGGTGCCAGAGGCTATACTGTCTTTATTGAAATAATGCAAGAGGCCGAAACGTGCAGAGACTTGCATGAAGTCAAATGGTTTCCAACGGCATTGACCAACAAGACGAAGACCGCGATGAAAAAAAGACGGAAATGCACCAGCATAGCTTAATTGCGGTTCGTAGGCATAGAAACGGTTGTCGGCTTTCGTGGAAAAGACAGCTGCAAAAGCGTCAAGCGAAAGCTGTTTTAATTTTTCCCATGAAAAACGGGATGACAGCATATAACCTGATTGCATTTTCGATGTTTGCGAAACAGAAAGCAAAGCATCACCAGAAACCCAAAGCGTCATTCCGCTGAGAAAAGGGGATATGGTTGTCAGGGTCAGTTTGTGCAACTCTGCATATTGGAGCGTTCCCTTGTGACGAGGAATGTCTCGTTGCTTGGTTTTGTAACGATAGCGTATTTTATAGGTCAGCCGAGGACTGGGGCTATAGGTCGCCAACGTGCTAAATGCAAAACCTTGCGAGTTTTTTGCTGTGGCACTAAACGTTTCACGAGGGAATCTGAAATATTCGACATAGGAAGTAAATTCCCAAGAAGAAGGCAGTTGCGCGTTCATGCCCAGCGTTATACCTGTTTCGTTTTGTATGCGGCTGCCCTCCTGCATGGCGTTTCCGTGTATGGATATGAAACGAGGACTGAAATGGCGGATTTGTCCCGTCAGGAGAAGGCGGGAGGAAGGACTGTAACGCACGGTGTGGGTCATGGCAGCGTGTAATCTGCGGTCAATGGCCGTTTCTCCAGAATGTGTCCATTTCCTGTCGGCAGACCGAATATGGTAATCGCAACTGAAAGCACAGGCTGATTTGCCACGCATGAAATAGAGGTTATAGGGTTGTTCCTTTGGCCAAACAACATGGTTATAGTTGTCAAAGGCAAACGTGAAGGCCAATTTCAAGCGGTTTTTATTGTAGCCAAGTTGCATGGCAGCCGTCAGATTTCTCACGTTGTTTTTCCGTTCGAGTTCCGTTTGGGTGCGGTGGAACCCCGTTTTGTTGAAGGAGGTGACCGTGTCGTTTTCAAGCCGTGCATCGAGCTTTCTAAGAGAGAAGAAAGCGGCGGCATTCCAGACACGGCCTTGCCGAGCTAAGGCCAATCCGCGGAAATAGTTAGTTTCGTCACACGAGGAGTGCGGTTTGATCTGCAGAGGTTTTGACGGAAATGGGCCATTGATTTGTGCCGTATTTTTAAAAAGGCCACTTGAAAAGATCAGACCATGATTTGATCGAACGTTGAAATCGCCCAGCCATGCCTGCCATTTGCCGTTTGTGGAGATGAGGTGTGCATAGGCAGAAACGTAGTCGTAGGGATAATTGCCGCAGCCCGCGAAGGGCTCTCCGGCGTCCTTCTGCAACGTGGTGCCGGCGCTGAATTGCTTTCCGTGGGAGAAACGATAGCGAACGGTGTTGGCAAGTGCATTTCCCCAATACATGCAATTCGGATTATTCTTATACTCTTCTTCTGTGTGTTGTCTATTTCCAGCTCGCTTGTAAAAGGGAACGTCAAGATTGGTAATGAATAAGTGTCTGTTTTTCCCTTTCTGAGCGTAGGCGCGTCTGCTGTCGATTCTTTCTGCGTAGAAAAAAAGCGACAGCCATTTCCGTTGTACAGGCGTCAGACCACTGACGAATTGCAATTCTCCCAATGAGAAAAATTCCCGTTTCCGACTTCTATAGGACAAAATGGAGTCGGCCTGCGCCTCTGTCATAAACGCAAGACGGAGAAAATCTTCTTTTGCGGCTGTGTTGATGTTTTGGGGACGGAGATGAAGGTCTTCCATGAATTGCAGGTCTTGACGAAGGTCGGACTCTGCTTCGAGAGCGTCTTCATCGATATTCTGTTCAAGGTATTCGGTGACAAATTCGCTCCACGTTGTGTATGTATCATAATCCCCGTTGCCGCTTTGCGCATCGGCAGGACGCGACAGCAAACTTATGATGAGCAGGCTGAGCCACCTCAGAAAGGTTGTGTTTGCTGGATTAGCATTTCCCATAAGATTTGAAATTGTTTTGAAGAATCTGACGCGATATGAGTCTCGCTCAATCCTCCCCATTGTGAAAAGAATTAATCAAGGGGTGTCCTGAATACGTCTTACGACCCCGTGTGCGGTTTCGGTGGACTTCATTCAGAACACCCCTTTTTCATTCAATTATTGGGGTGGGGTTATAGGGGCATTTCCGAGCTCGGTATGTCCCCGTGCCCCGTGCGGCTTCGCCCCGTACGGGTGTTTCCCCTGCGGGTTGTTTTCCTCCCCCTTCCGTTCCCTTTTTAGGGGAACAGGAGGGGAAGGTTTTTCTTATTTGAGCATCAGTTTGCAACTGGCCGTGTTGCCTTTCGCCGTCTCGATGTTGAGGATGAGAACTTTTTGATTGCCAGCGGAGAGGGCGGGGAGCTGCACTTGCTGTGCACCGCTGGCGCGGAGCGTGAGGAGACATTTGCCAAGGGGCGTAAAGACGCGGCAAGACGTGATGCCTTCTGCGCTGCTGACGCTGACGAAGCCTGCTTCAGTGGTGTGAACGGTGAGAGGAGCGTCGGGGGCGGCGATGCTGCCGATTTCAGAAACGATGGGGGCGGCGCCCTGCGTGAGGTCTTCACGGATTTCGTAGATGACGGGGGCGGCGTTGCCCTCCCAGCTGATGCGGATGCAAGAGGGGGTGCCTGCGGCGGCGAGGGAGATTTTCTGGTAGCCACCCGTCAGTGTGCCGAGGCTGACCCATTCGCCATTCGTTGTCTGGGCGCTGACGACGGCATTTTGCGCGGGGGCGCCGGGAGCCTGGAAGAGGACGATGCTGGAGGCTGGGCTGGCATCGTAGAAATGGTAGGTGAGGCTGTTGCCAGAGGGCGTGTCGGTAGCGGGGATGCCCGTGTTGCCAGCCTTGTCGGTCAGGCTGAGGAGGGCGTTGCCCGAGGCATCGGCAGCGGGGTGCTTGAACTTGGCAGCGTGGGTGGCCTTGTTGACTTCTATGTCGTAGAGGCGCAACCACTTGGAGGTGTTGGCCGTGGAGACAAGGAGGCGTACGTATTGTGCAATGTCGTTCGTGCCGCTGAAGTCGCAATAGGACATTTCGCTGGAATGTTTGACGACCTGAGGGAGCGTCATGCGGAAGTCGGTCTGCGCGGTGCCTTTCACGCGGAGCGTTTTCCAGGTTTTGCCATCGAGAGAGGTCTGTACGCGGCCAACGGTCATGTAGTCGCCGTTCACTGTTCCCATGCAGATTCTGACGTCGCCAACGGGGACGGGAGCTGAGAGCTTGACAACGTAGGCATCGTTGGTTTTCTGGTTGCGGTTGAGACAGGTGTAGGTGGTGTAGTCACCGTCGGTCATGAAGGAGGCGTTGTGGCCGCTATAGATGTCGCCAGAGGGGATGGTTGCGCTGGCGATGGCGGTGGGAGCGGGGAGCGTCAGTTTGAGGACGGCGCGGGCGAGCTTGAGGGAGCGGGGCTCTGCGTTCTCGTTTTCAACGACGAGGTATCTGACGTGGGCGGCGGGCTGGCTGCCTTTTTCGAGGACGCTCCAGTCTCTGCCGTTTTCAGAGGTGAGGAGGGTGAAGGCAGAGAAGAGGCTGTCGGCGGCAGTTATGCTTTCGAGTTTGACGGGCTGGGGGAGACTGAGCCCGATGTATTGGCCTTGCTGGAGGGTGTTGACGCAGTTGTTGACGAAGGTGACGCTATTTTTGCTTTTCGACACGGCGCCTTTGGCTTTCTCAAGGTTGGAGAAGAGGACGGGGACGGCGGAAACGGGGGCGCCGAGGAGGTTGCCGAGGGATTTCTCCTGGAGATAGCTGAGGAAGGGCCGGAGCGTTTCCTGCGAGGGATTGGTTTGCCGCGAGGAGAGCGAGAGCTGCGCACCGACGGATCCAGCGAGCTGGGGTGCCTGGTGGGCGGCGTCTGTGTCAATGCGGGAGAGGGGATTGATGGTCTGCGCGTAGGCGTTCCACTTGTCGGACTCTTCCGCATTTTCTGCGGCTTCGATGAGCGTCAGTGTCTGGCGAGCCATGCTGTGGAGCTTTGTGAGCCAGGGGGAGAGGTCGGCGAGGAGCAGGCGGTCGCTTTCGTTTTGGCTGTTTGCGAGGGCTTCGATTTTCTCTGCGGCCTTGATGATGTTTTGCATGGTGGTTTTCAAGGCGCTACCGTCGGCCTGTCCTTGCTTGTTGAAGGCAGTTTTGTATGCGTTGACGAGGGAGGAGAGGGCGCCTGAGTCATAGTAGCGCAGATGGGCGGCGAGGAGCTGATAGGCCTCGGCTGTCTCTTTGTCGCGGATGATGGCGGGGAAGGCGGCGTTCCAGTTGGTCTTGTTGTTGAAAGCGGCGTTGTTCCAAGCATAGTCGGCGACGCCGAAGAGGGCGATTTTCGACACTTCTCCCTGCTGCATGGGGTTGCTGAGGACGGCGAGACAGTTTTTCAAGCTTTTGTCGACCGTTGCGGTGTTGGAGATTCTGCTTTCGTCGTGGAAGTTGGCGTACATGTCCATCGTGAAGAGCTTGTCGGCATCGTTGTCGTTGCAGGGATAGTTCCACCACCATGCGACGTCGCGGCCCAGGTATTGGCGCACGCTCTGCACGTCGGAGGAATTGGGCACGCTCCATACGCCCCAGCCGGTGGTATAGATGACGACGTTGGAGGGCGTTTTGCTGAGGGCGGTGAAGAAGGCTTTACGCTGTTCTTCACCACCACCCGCGAAGCTGCCGCAATAGATTTGGGGAACGAACTGGAGGGGCTTGACGGTGTCGGCGGGGGCGGCGCCGCTTTTGTTCCACTCTTTTTCAATGGCCTGCTGAAGGCTGGTGACGCGGGCGGCGTTGAGGTCATACTGCGCCTGGGTGGAGGGGATGGCGACGTCGTCAACGAACACGGCAAACTGGCGCACGCCGAGGGCGTACATGCGCTTGTATTTGTTCATGATGTCGGTGATGACGGTGGAACTGTTGAGGAAGTCGTTGCCCGGATGGATGGCCCAAATGAAGTTGACCTTGGTTTCGTGTGACACCTGCGTGAGGTCTCTGACCATGTCCTGCGAGAGATAGCCGAGTTTTTTCTGCTGCTCGGTGATGGTGGCGGGATAGGGCTGTTTCCAATAGGCGGAGTGGTAGTAGTCGCTCTTCGCGCCATACATATATGAGTTCATCTTGTGGCGCATCATGAATCTCATGACGTCTTTCTTTACGTCAATGGAATAGGGTACGCCATAGTAGCCTTCGACGAGGCCACGGTTTTTCTGGTCGGCATAGTCGTAGATGATGCCGCAGGGAATGCTTTCTGGGGCGTTGTAGTCGAGAATTTGCTCCAGAGAGGCCATGCCGATGAAGGCGGCATCGGTGTTTTCGCCCAGGATGACGATTTCGGCAAGGCCGCCAGCGTCTTGCAGGCTGAGGAGGTGCTTGTCGTATTTGTTTTGCAACGTAAAGACATCGCGACTGAGTTTCAAGGCGGTGGCTTTTGCGTCGGCCTTGTCGCCCGAATTGTTGACGCCTACGAAGATGTGGACGAAGCCCTCTGAGGGGGCTGTGGCGAAGATTTCATCGCTGTCGCTAATGAGGTTGTGCTCGGAGAGGATGTTTTTCAGACGGGCTTTGGTGTAGCTGTCGATGTGGTCTCCACAGATGACTTGAATTTTTCCTGCGGGGATTTTGGTTGTGCCGCCCACCGCTTGCTGCTGATGGGGGATGGGGTGGATCTGATAGACGCTGTCGGCAAGGACGGAAAGACTACTGCACGTTCCAAGACAACAAAGGGCCAATCGTAGAATTGTTTTCTTCATGTTTTTTTTATGGCTGTTTTTCCAAAGACGATGCGAGGCGCGGGCTTTGGATGTTAAACAATGATGTCCCTTGGCAAAAGGAATTTTTTCCCTTCGCCAAAGGACATGGATTCAGATGATTTCTATTTTAGGATGGTCTGCCATTATGCTCCCAAACTTTTGAGTGTTTCTTTCAAAACGGCAATCTTTGTTTCGGCATCTGCCTTTTTCTTTCTCTCGAGCTCTACGACGGCTGCGGGGGCGCCTTCAACGAAACGTTTGTTGCCGAGTTTCTTCTCGACGCCAGCGAGGAATCCCTCGAGATGCTTGAGTTCGGCCTGCGCCTTGGTGATTTCGGCTTCAGCGTCGATGAGGTTGCCGAGAAGCAGGGCGTATTCGGAGGTGCCGACCATGAAGGTGGAGGCGCCTTCGCCCTTGACAGTGACGGCGGCGATTTCGGAGATGTTGGCGAGCTTAGAGATGATGCAGTTGTAGGCTTCAACGGGGTTTTCTCCGATCACCTGCAAGACCAGGGGCTCCTTCGGGGAGATGTTTTTGGAGGAACGGATTCCACGGATGTTGGTGATGACTTGCTTGACGGCGGCGAATTTTTCAATCTGCCGTTTGTCTGCATCGAGGGGCGCCTGGATGGTCTGAGGACTTGTCATGATGCTTTCGCCATCGCGACGCTCCGAGATGTTCTGCCAGAGTTCTTCCGTGATGAAGGGCATGAAGGGGTGGAGGAGATGGAGGAGGTCGTTGAAGAAGGAAAGCGTTGCCTGGTAGGTGGCGGCATCAATGGCCTGGCCGTAGGCGGGCTTGACGAGTTCGAGGAACCATGCCGAAAATTCATCCCAGAAGAGGTGGTAGACTTCCATCAGGGCATCGCTCAAGCGATATTTTGAGAAATGGTCGGCGATGACTGCGGCGCTGCTGCGCATCTGTGCCCCAAACCAGTTGATGGCGAGGGCGGCGACATCGTTCTGGGGGAGTGTCTCGCTGACAGTCCATCCCTGTACGAGGCGGAAGGCGTTCCAGATTTTGTTGCAGAAATTTCTTCCCTGTTCGCAGAGGGATTCGTCGAAGAGAATGTCGTTGCCGGCAGGCGCTGAGAGCATCATTCCCATTCTCACACCATCGGCACCATATTTGTCGATGAGGTCGAGGGGGTCGGGGGAGTTGCCGAGCGACTTCGACATTTTACGGCCGAGTTTGTCGCGCACAATGCCAGTGAAGTAGACGTCTTTGAAGGGGAATTTGCCCGTGTATTCATATCCAGCCATGATCATGCGTGCCACCCAAAAGAAGATGATGTCGGGGCCGGTCACGAGGACACTGGTTGGGTAATAGTATTTGAATTCTTCGTTGTCGGAATCGAGGATGCCATTGAAGAGAGAGATGGGCCACAACCATGATGAGAACCACGTGTCGAGGGCATCTTCATCTTGCTTCAGATCGGAGAGCTGGAGAGCGGGGTTGCCTGATTTCTCGCGTGCCAGGGCCAAGGCCTCTTGTTCTGTCTCTGCCACGACGTAACCGCCCGAGGGGAGATAGTAGGCGGGGATGCGGTGGCCCCACCAGAGCTGACGTGAGATACACCAGTCTTTGATGTTTTCGAGCCAATGGCGGTAGGTGTTTTTATACTTGACAGGATAAAACCTGATTTCGTCGTTCATAACCGGCGGCAATGCCAAGTCGGCAAAATGCTGCATCTTCAGGAACCACTGCGTGGAGAGCTTTGGCTCAATGGGGACACCGGTGCGCTCCGAGCAGCCGATCTTGTTGTCGTAATCTTCAATGCGCTCCATCAGGCCAGCCGCTTCCAAATCTTTGGCAATCTGGCGGCGAACATCGAAGCGGTCTTGGCCAACGTACATGCCGGCAGCTTCGGAGATGGTTGCGTCGTCGTTGAAGATGTCGATGGTTTCGAGATTGTATTTTTCTCCAAGCATATGGTCGTTGACATCATGGGCGGGGGTGACTTTCAGGCATCCTGTTCCAAATTCAATGTCAACATATTCGTCTTCGATGACGGGAATGACGCGTCCGACAAGAGGGACTATCACTTTCTTTCCCTTGAGCCAATGGTTTTTGGGGTCGTTGGGATTGATGCACATCGCGACGTCGCCCATAATGGTCTCGGGGCGTGTCGTTGCCACGACGGCATAGCGCCCTTCTGCGTCTTCATGAATGATTTCGCCTTCTTCGCCTGTTGCTCCGAGGCCGTCGTCGGATGCGACGCGATATTTCATATAATAGAGCTTCGTGTGCTCTTCTTTGTAAACCACTTCTTCGTCGGAGAGAGCCGTCTTGGCCTTGGGGTCCCAGTTGACCATGCGGACGCCACGATAGATGAGTCCTTTGCGGTATAGGTCAACAAAGACCTTGATGACGCTTTTTGAGCGGGTTTCGTCCATGGTAAACGACGTGCGGTCCCAGTCGCACGAAGCTCCCAGACGGCGCAACTGCTTGAGAATGATGCCGCCATGCTCGTCGGTCCAATCCCAGGCATGCTTCAGGAAGTCTTCACGGCTGAGGTCTGATTTCTTAATGCCGCGCTCCGCCAGGCGTGCCACGACTTTTGCTTCTGTGGCAATTGAGGCATGGTCGGTGCCGGGCACCCAGCAGGCGTTTTTGCCTTCCATACGGGCACGTCTGACGAGGATGTCCTGGATTGTCTCGTTGAGCATGTGTCCCATGTGCAACACGCCGGTCACATTGGGAGGAGGTATTACAACCGTATATGGTTTTCGTCCGTCGGGCTTAGAATTGAACAGCTTGTGTTCCATCCAATATCTATACCATTTGCTTTCGACATTTTCAGAACTGTATTTACTTGCTAATTCCATATTGATAGAGAGTATGTTATATCTTTTATTTCTGCTATTATATGTATAAGGGAAATGACGGGAGATCACGAATTCATCGACAGGAGAAATTCTTCATTGTTTCTCGTTGTCTCCATTCTCTTCTTCACCTCGCTCATGGCTTCAATGGCGTTCATGTCTGCGATGTATTTGCGCAAAATCCACATGCGATTGAGCGTCTGCTGGTCTTGGAGCAGATCGTCACGACGCGTGCTTGAAACAACCAAATTGACGGCGGGGAAGATTCGCTTGTTTGACAATGAGCGGTCGAGCTGCAATTCCATATTGCCTGTTCCCTTGAATTCCTCGAAGATGACTTCGTCCATCTTCGAGCCGGTGTCGATCAACGCTGTCGCGATGATGGTCAGCGAACCGCCACCTTCTATGTTGCGAGCCGCACCAAAGAAGCGTTTGGGCTTTTGCAACGCATTTGCATCGACACCACCAGTCAGCACTTTTCCCGAGGCTGGGGCAACCGTGTTGTAGGCACGCGCAAGACGGGTGATGGAATCGAGGAAAATGACCACGTCGTGACCACACTCAACCATTCGCTTTGCTTTCTCCAAGACGATGTTGGCAATTTTTACATGTCTTGAAGCGGGCTCATCGAACGTTGACGCAATGACCTCTGCCTTGACTGTTCGGGCCATATCTGTGACTTCTTCCGGACGTTCGTCAATCAGTAGCATCATAAGATAGGTCTCAGGATGGTTTTCGGCGATGGCGTTGGCGATGTCCTTCATAAGCATGGTCTTACCTGTCTTGGGCTGCGCAACGATTAGCGCACGTTGCCCCTTTCCGATAGGCGTAAACAGGTCGATGACTCTGCGCGAGAGGCTGTCGTTTTTCCCGCTACACAGGTTGAATTTTTTCTCGGGGAATAGGGGAGTGAGGTGCTCGAAAGACACGCGGTCGCGGATGTCCTTCGGGGCCAATCCGTTGATGTGTGCAATTTCCAAAAGGGTGAAGAATTTCTCTCCTTCACGCGGAATCTTCACCAGACCTTCAATGACATCTCCTGTTTTCAATCCGTATTGGTAAATCAGATTGGGGGCGACATAAATGTCGTCGGGGGAGGTCAGATAGTTATAGTCTGACGAACGCAGAAAACCATAGCCTTCATTCAAGATTTCAAGCACACCGCGAGAATCAAGGGTTTGCGGGATTGCCAGTTCTTCGTCGTTGTCTTGGGCGAACTGGTCGTTTTCCCCGTAATCCTGTCGTTCCTGTGACAGAAGACCCTGAACGCCGCGCGGCTCTTGTTCGTTATGAAAATCGTGGTTTCCACGGTAATCCGGAATATTCCGGAACCCCATATTTCTGGCATTTTCCCTTGCTTCGGCAAAACCTCTGTCGTGGGGTTTGATGCCTTCGAAAACGGGCGGAATGTCCTGCAATATGATAAAATCGTTTGCAACGACCTGTGCTGACCTTTGCTCTTCCAAAGAGATTTCCTTTCTCCAGATGTCTGATTCTGCATCATCGGCAGCAGATTTTTTTCTCAGTGCCTCCAAATCGGCATTGTTCGCAGAGACGTCAGTATGTGAGTCTTCGCTCTGACGGTTTTGCTGCTGGATTTGCTCCGTGATGAAATCGGGGACATCGGAATCTGACTGGAGATATTCGGGCTGCTCGTCCTTTCGGGTGCCGCCATCCGCTTGCTCTTGTGAAGACGGCTCTACGCTGTTTCCCGTTTTCACGACTTCAGCGGCGTCGCTGGCCAAACGTTCTTCATTCGTATTTTCCGCCGACACGCTGCCAGACACAGCAGCGAAGGAGGCTGGCTCATGAAGATGGTTTTCATCTGGCAGCACTCCATCTTGAGCGGACTTTGTTTGCGCAAACTGATCTGTCACATCAGAGGCAGGAATGCTCCCAACAGGAGCAGAAGTTATGAGGGCGTTTTCCGCCTCTGCATTCTCTTCCTTCGACACGCGCGAGGTGCCGATTCTTTTTCTGCCCGGCTTTGCGTCCGAAGGGGACGCGTCAGAGGTCGGCTTGGCAGTTTTGCTGGCGCTCGTTTTGCTCCTGCTGGTGGCAACGCGCGGCTTTCTGCCCGTCGATTCCATTCTGTTCATCTCAGCACTTTTGATTTCAGCCTGAACGTCTAAGATGTCGTAAACGAGATCTTCCTTGTCATTGCTGTCTTTATGTTTCGTGCCTAACGCCGTAGCAACAGAACGCAACTCCTCAATATCCTTATTTAGTAATTGTTCCTTGGTGAAAAGTGGCATTGTATAACATTTATTTTGTGTATATCTCATTTAAACCCAGAGGGGCCTAAATGGATTTTCAATTCGTAAAAAATCTTTGATGGATGATCAACACAAGTCCTTGTGTTTCCTTGTATTTTAAAGTCTTAGTCAACATTAAAAAATGAGTAATGATTTTGCATCTTTCCTTTGTGCGAAATAATCATTAACACCATATACCTATAAGAGATGACTATGCATATGCAAATTTAGTTACTTTGTTTCTTTTACCGAATATTAAATGCTCGGTTTGGTTTTTTCTACTACATTTTAAACATAATAGTGATACATGCACATTTTAATAATTCTTGCTAAAGTCTCTTCGAATCGGCAGACATACTGGCGAAGATGTATTTCTTTGAGCGCCCAGCGTTTGTAACCCATTATTTTTGATTAATTTTGCATCAAATGCGCCCAGTCGACAACACATGCCTGACGACAGGCAGCATAATTTTGCGGTCAATAAAAAATTCCATACAAGAATGACATATCAAGAAACTGTTCAATATCTCTTTGAAGCCACACCGCTTTTTCAACATATCGGTGGCAAAGCGTATAAACCAGGCCTGCAGACATCGCTTTGCCTTGATGAGCATTTCGGCCATCCTCACAAGAGTTACCCGATTGTTCACGTGGCGGGAACGAATGGAAAAGGATCTTGCTCGCACACTATTGCGGCGATTTTGCAACTGGCAGGTCTGCGTGTTGGATTGTTCACCTCGCCGCATCTGCTGGATTTCAGAGAGCGCATACGGATTAACGGAAAAAAGATTCCAGAGGATACGGTTGTTCAATTCGTTGAAAGCGAGAAAGGCTTTTTCGAACCGCTGCATCCGTCGTTCTTCGAATTGACAACGGCATTGGCCTTCAAATATTTCGAAGATGAGCACGTGGATGTGGCAGTTGTTGAAGTGGGACTTGGAGGACGATTGGATTGCACGAATATCGTCACGCCGAAATTGTCTGTCATAACAAACATCAGTTTAGACCACACGCAATTCCTTGGCTCTACCCTCTCTGAAATCGCCTATGAAAAAGCAGGAATCATCAAGCCAGGGGTGCCTGTGGTCGTTGGAGAGGATTTGCCTGAGACACGGCAGGTTTTTCTTGATAAAGCAAAAGAAAACAATTCGCAGATTATTTTTGCTGAAGACAAACCAGAAGTCGTTAACAGCACGATGACGGAGAATTATACGCGCCTTTATGAGACTGTCGGTTACGGCACATTTGAGGGGCAACTGGCCGGAGAATGCCAAATCAAAAACACGAACACCATCCTGCACGTGGTTCCGCTCTTGCTGAAACAAGGACTGCTGCCGCAGTCGTACAACGATAAAAAACGAATCACGGCGTTGGTTCGCGAGGCTTTTTCAGAGGTGAGCTCATTGACAGGGCTGATGGGGCGCTGGCAATATGCTGGTCATCGTCCGGACATTGTGCTCGATACGGGACACAACACGGGAGGATGGGCATACCTCGGGAAGGCGCTTCAAAACGGAAACTACCCTCAGGTGCATGTCATTTTCGGCATTATGGCAGACAAGGACATCGACGGCGTACTCTCGTTCTTGCCACAAAAATTGTACTACTACTTCACAAGGGCTTCTGTGGCAAGGGCCTTGCCGCCGGAAGCGCTACGTGACAGAGCCGAAAAATTTGGCTTAAACGGAGGGGCTTTCAATTGCGTATCAGATGCGCTTGAAGCTGCTTTGAAGAACGCCAAACCAGAAGATCTGGTCTACGTTGGAGGCAGCAGTTTCATTGTTGCTGACTATTTGGCAATCAACGATAAAGACGAAAACAAATAGGATTCAGACACCCACTTAAATATATAATAATTAGCAAGATATGACAAGATTAAAACATAAATACTTTAACTTATCGTTGGGCCTCTTGTGTGTTCTGACGATGTGCTTCGCATGCAAGGAGAACAAGCACGAAGACTGGTCGGAGGCACGGACGAAAATGGAACAAAAGGGGCAGGCATATCTGATGCTTTCCAGGCAAGCCCTCTCTGAAAAGAATTTTACAACAGCGCGAGAAAAAGTCAATTTGCTGCGCAAGGAATGCGAATTGGCGCTCTCTGCCCGCGAAGAAGGCATCCTGCTGATGGATTCCATCAATCTCTTTGAAGCAGAGGAGCAATTCCGAACGGCGTGTGAGGATTCCACGGCAGCATCTGCGAGGGAATCTATAGAAGACCTGCAGCAGAAAATCTGCTTCTACCAAAGAAAGTTGGAACACGACAAAAAATCCAAGGAAGCGGGAAACCAAGAAATCAATAAATAAACGGCACTTCTAAAACTCCACACTCTACCATCTACGCATGTCGGCTATTAAAAAAGAACTAAACACGGCGCAATGGGATGCTGTTTCCTATTGTGAGGGACCATCGCTCATCATTGCAGGGGCCGGTTCCGGAAAAACCCGCGTATTGACCTACAAAATCGCATATCTCATCGAGCAAGGCATGGAGCCTTGGCGGATACTGGCGCTCACCTTCACCAATAAGGCCGCACGCGAGATGAGAGACCGCATAGCCAATGTCGTCGGTTTTGAATCTGCACAAAATATATGGAACGGGACGTTCCATAGCATCTTCGCCAGAATCCTAAGACTGGAATCGGATGTCATCGGCTATCCGCACGACTTCACCATATACGACCAAACTGATTCCCGTTCGCTCATCAAGAACATCGTCAGGGAAATGGGTCTTGACGACAAAACGTACAAGCCAAACATTGTGTCGGGCAGGATTTCAGAAGCTAAAAATGCCCTGATGTTGCCAGGCGCATATCTGAATGACAGAAATGTGCGGGAGCGCGACCAGAGAGACGGCATCGGGAAAACGGGGGAGATTTACCGCACTTACATGCAGAGATGCTTCGCAGCAGGAGCTATGGATTTCGACGACCTCCTGCTCAACACCTTCCTCCTCTTCCAGGAACACCCAGAGGTGAGAGGTAAATACAGCGAACTTTTCTCATATATCCTTGTTGACGAATACCAGGACACGAATGTTGCACAACACCGCATCATTACGCAACTAACCTCCCCCACTTCGAAAATTTGCGTTGTCGGAGACGACGCACAGAGCATCTATTCCTTCCGAGGCGCACGCATCGACAATATATTGGGCTTTCAGGAGCAATACCCCACAGCAAAATTGTTTAAACTGGAGCGCAACTACCGTTCGACACAAAACATCGTCAATGCTGCCGACAGTCTGATCAAACACAATGCGGTTCAAATTCCCAAAAAAGTGTACAGCGAAGCGGAAGTCGGAGAACCTCTGAAAATCATAGAAGCCTACAGCGACAAAGAGGAAAGCATCAAGGTGGCGGGAGTCATACGAAATCTGCACAACGTGCACGACGTTCCCTACAATGAAATTGCGATTCTCTACCGTACAAATGCCCAAAGCCGCTCTTTTGAAGAGACCTTCCGCTCTGCTGGCATGCCATACAGAATCTATGGTGGGCTGTCGTTCTATCAGAGGAAAGAGGTGAAGGACCTGCTGGCCTACTTCAGATTGATATGCAACCCTTCTGATGAAGAGGCCTTCAAGCGCATTGTCAACTACCCCGCAAGGGGCATCGGGGCCACAACCATGTCAAAGATACAGATGGCAGCGGTGGAAAACGGGGAAACCCTGTGGAATGTAGCAGCCAACCCGCAAAAGTTCCAAGTGTCTCTCAGCAAAAGCACCCAAGGGAAGCTCTTGGCGTTTTTGGCGCTCATCGAAAAATTTCGCAATGACCTACACCGGAAAAACGGCTCCAGCCTCGCAACCGACATTCTGTATTCAGCAGGAATCAACGCCGATTTGCTTGCCGACACCAGCGCTGAAGGCATCAGCAAAAAAGAGAACATCGAGGAATTGCTCGGCGCCATCAAAGCCAACGAAGATGAAGCGAGAGGCAGCAACGCCGCAATCGTGCCGCTGACCGACTATATCTCCAAAGTGTCCCTACAGACGGATGCCGACCAGAAAGACGACGGCTCGCCCCGCATCACCCTGATGACGGTGCATGCAGCCAAGGGACTGGAATTTGATGCCGTCTTCGTGACTGGGCTTGAAAACGACCTCTTCCCCAATTCAAACGCCCGTTTCTATCCTAAGGAAATGGAGGAAGAAAGACGCCTCTTCTACGTTGCCATCACACGCGCCAAAAGCCGCTGCTATCTGACATACGCCAAAAGCCGCTTCAGATTCGGCAATATGGAATTTGGAGAGCCAAGCATCTTCCTGCGGGAGATAAACCAGAAATACTTAGACAAAAGCCCATTTGCCGCGTCTGTCAGCACCACGCCAGGCCGCATCCCCAACAAAAACGCATTCTCGAAGAGTACATCTTTATGGGACAATCCTCCGTCGGGCACCACCTGCCAAGAAGAGCGGCATCAGTCGAAGCCCCGTGCGTCATCGCGCGAAACAGCCGACGACAAGCGGTTCAAGAAAAGAATCTACAGCAACGGAAGAATCTTGCAACAGATAGGCTCAAGCTCCAAGGCAAACGATTCTACTACGCAGCCAGAAATGCTTTCATCTGCCGTTGAATACGGCTCCACCACGTTGAAAGCGGGAGACAAAGTCGCCCACGAACGCTTCGGAATGGGAACTGTCATCTCTGTGGAAGGAAGCGGCAATGGTGCAAAAGCGCAAATTGATTTTGAAAAAGGAGTCGGAATAAAAAAACTATTGCTTAAATTTGCAAAGCTCAGCAAGATTGAGTGACCTCAGCAAAAAAGCCGAGACGCTCCGCCTCGCCGCAAGCCCCCGCGCCTCCCTGTCAAGTGCGCCTTCCCTGCTTTGATAATATAAAATAATTTTTGAATACCTATTTATGATACAATCAATGACCGGCTATGGCAAAGCCGAAATCCATTTCAACGGAAAGAAAATCCATGCAGAAATAAAATCCCTCAATTCAAAAAACCTCGACCTTTCAGCACGCATCGCCCCCATTTATCGGGAAAAGGAAATGGAGGTGAGGAAATTCATCGCCGCGCAACTTGAAAGAGGAAAAGTCGATTTCAATCTCTGGGTTGAAAAAGACCAGGCGTCTTCCTTCCTTCCAATCAACCAAGAAGCAGTCAAAGACTACACCCGCCAGATTCGCGCCATTTCTGAAAGCAACAATATTCCTTTCCCAGAACAAGGCATCTGGGAAGTACTCATAAAACTTCCAGAAACCATGCAGCCCAATGTCGTTGAAGACCTAACAGAGGAAGAATGGAACGCAGCGTCCCAAGCTGTCGCCGAAGCAGTTGGCCACCTCGTTGAATTCCGCACGCAAGAAGGACTGGCCCTGCAAAAGAAATTTTCAGAGAAAATCGACAACATTGAGCGTCTTCTCGGAGAAATCGAACCGTTTGAGAAATCGCGCGTTGAAAAAATCCGCCAGCGCCTGACAGAACGTCTGGAAGAACTGAAAGGCGTGGACTACGACAAAAACCGCCTGGAACAAGAGCTCATTTACTATATTGAGAAACTCGACATCAGCGAAGAAAAACAAAGACTTGCCAACCATCTGAAATATTTCCGCGAAACAATGGAAACCAGCCACGGACAAGGCAAGAAATTAGGATTCATCGCCCAGGAAATGGGAAGGGAAATCAACACAACGGGCTCGAAGAGCAATCAGGCAGAGATGCAGAACATCGTTGTGAAAATGAAAGACGAGTTGGAACAAATCAAAGAACAGGTTCTTAATGCCCTATAATCAACACACATCATGGAAGATACCACTGTTACAAAGAAAGCCGACGGGCGCATAATCATCATTTCCGCACCCAGCGGAACAGGAAAAAGCACCATCATTTCATATCTGATGACGCTAGGGCTCAATCTGCACTTTTCTGTGAGCGCAACGAGCCGCCCGCCACGCGGGAAGGAAGTAGATGGTGTTGACTATTTTTTTCTCACGCCAGAAGATTTCCGCCAACGAATTTCAAAGGGCGACTTTCTGGAATATGAGGAAGTCTATGAAAACCGCTATTACGGAACGCTCCGCACTGAGGTCGACAAACAGCTGGCAAACGGCGATAATGTGGTCTGCGACATTGACGTCGTCGGCGCGCAAAACATAAAAAAAATATATGGTGGCCGCGCATTCAGCCTTTTCATAAAACCACCCTCAATTGACGCCCTACGCCAACGGCTTGAAAATCGCGGCACCGACTCGCAGGAAGTCATCCAGCAACGCATCAACCGTGCAGAATTTGAACTCTCGCAAGCCCCCAACTTCGATGCCTGCATCGTCAACGACGTGTTGCAGAAAGCCCAGGAAGAGGCAGCCAACGCGATTAGGCAGTATCTCGAAACAGCCGCGGAATAATCCCCCCACTCTCCCATTCACAAAGAAACATGCGCGTAACAATTTACGGAGGCTCTTTCAGCCCCATCCATAAGGGACACATCGCCTTAGCCAGCCAAATCATCAAAGAAGACATGGCCGATGAAGTGTGGCTGATGGTATCGCCACACAATCCGTTGAAGTCAACCAACGACCTATGGCCAGTTGACCTCCGTCTGAAACTCTGTGAGAAAGCAGTTGAAGGGCTGGAGAAAATAAAAGTCTCCGATCTGGAGACGCGTTTGGAAAAACCGTCCTACACCTATAAAACCCTGCGCGAACTATCACGTCTCCACCCCCAAGTCCAGTTCTCAATACTCATCGGTTCCGACAACTGGGCCTGCTTCGACCGTTGGGCACACCACGAGGAAATCCTAACACACCACTCCCTCATCATCTATCCGCGCCAGGGCTTCCCCATCAACCCCCATCTCCTGCCGCCGCAAACCAGCCTGCTCAACGCCCCTCTCCTGCCCTACAGTTCAAGCGAGATAAGGCAGCGCTTAAAAGCAGGGCGCCCCATCAACCACATGCTGCCTCCAAACGTAGCCGAAATGATTGCCACGACGGAGTATGCTGGAAAACGGCAGACAAACTGATAGTTTCTGAAAATCCACTCAGCTTTCACGCCGCCACTGACACGCGCACGCCCCACATTCGCTCTGCTGCAAAAAAAAACAGATAATCCCCCAACAATAAAAAACAACAAACATATAATGGATAGAAAACAACTTGTAGACAACATCTTCAGAAAGAAATCCTTTCTCTGCGTCGGACTCGACACGGATTTGAAGAAAATCCCAAACCACCTCCTCAACGACCCCGACCCCATCTTCGCCTTCAACAAGGCAATCATTGACGCAACAGCGCCCCATTGCGTTGCCTATAAACCCAACTTGGCCTTCTACGAGTGCTACGGCATGATGGGATGGAAAGCTCTGGAAAAAACAATCGAATACATCAGAACCAACCACCCCGACCAATTCATCATCGCTGACGCCAAGCGCGGCGACATCGGAAACACCTCAGCCATGTATGCCAGATGCTTCTTCGAAGAAATGGACGTCGACGCGCTGACGGTGGCCCCATACATGGGCAGCGACAGCGTTGTCCCCTTCTTGAAATACCCAGGAAAATGGGTGATCCTACTTGCCCTGACAAGCAATGCCGGTTCCCACGATTTCCAGTTGCTACGTGAAGAAGGCGGCAAGCGCCTGTTTGAGAAAGTGTTGGAAACATCGCAGGAATGGAGCAGCAACGAGCAGATGATGTATGTGGTTGGCGCAACGCAAGGCGAACGCTTTGCAGACATACGTAAAATAGTCCCCAACCACTTCCTCCTCGTACCGGGCGTTGGCGCACAAGGCGGTTCGCTGCAAGATGTTTGCAAATACGGCATGACGAAGGAGTGCGAACTGCTCGTCAATTCCTCACGCGGCATCATCTATGCAGACCACACTGAAAACTTCGCTGCTGCCGCCGGAGCCGCCGCAAAGGAATTGCAGGCTGCGATGGCAGTGGAGCTAAACAAGGTGCAGGGGAAATAAGATAAAAAGACGAGAAACAGACCATCCCCTCTGCATAAACAATACGACCATTAATTGGTTACATGGCAAACGCCTTGGAAACATACAAATCGCCTTACAAGGAAAATTAATGTTTGCCGGTAAGGGGGGCGCTCCAACAAGATTAAACAAATATATAAGGGAAAAGCTGCGATGCGCCGCGTCACAGCTTTTTCTGCTTTGTGGTTGCTCTAAGATTATCGCCCCTCATCAAGCCCCTCCCCCTAAAATGTTTATTATAAACATCAACGATATTATCAGTTTTTTGTGTAAGTTTGCAAAATGAAGCAGTTGCCCCTCGTGGAAACTGGCGTGGGGGATGAAGAGGACATCCCCCACAAA
>OKSW01000189.1_pt1 | contig 27415 bp, 19 predicted proteins | sample 1606351 | NCBI WGS metagenome assembly OKSW01 (sample SAMEA3879565, study PRJEB24766) | human gut metagenome | biome: human-associated habitat; feature: feces | place: USA | collected 1985/1987 | reverse complement strand
TCGGTGACGGTCGCGCCGAAACTTTTGAATTTCTCGGCAATGTACGTGCCGCAAAGACGGTGGGCTTCCGTGTTCGGTACGCGAGGCCCGAACGCGCATTGTGCAGCCGTATAGGCGAAAGCACTGTCTGCATTGAATTCCGGTGCGGCAGCCATAGGAATGCTGTCGGTTGTGCCTGTCCCGTTTCCGGTTTTATGCCCGCAAGCCGTACAGACGGATAGAAAAACACCGAGGACTGTGCTCCATTGCAAGTTTAAAATAGTTCTTTTCATGAATCTGTTTTGCTTATTCTGTTTTCCGGTCAGCAAGTCCTGCTGTCTTGCACGAGTTGCATGACCCTTAGGAAATTTCCTCCCCAGATGCCGGCTATGTCCGTGTCATTGTATCGTTCGGCTAACAGGCGGCGGGTGAAGTTGATGGCTTCCGCTGCCGATGCGCATCCCGGTATTCCTCCGTCACCGTCGAAGTCCGTTCCGATGCCTACATGCTCTACGCCCATGATGTTTACCATGTGGTTCAAGTGTTCTATGGCATCGAGGATGGAAGCTTCACCGTCTTCGCGCAAGAAGCCTTTATAGAGAGTGACCTGGGCCACTCCGTCTTTTCGGGCGAGTGCCTTCATCTGTTCGTCGGTCAAGTTGCGCGGTACGTTGCACAAGGCACGGCAAGACGAATGGGAGCAGACGATGGGAGTGGTACTAAGTTCTAACGCATCGTAAAAGCTGCTTTCCGCTCCGTGGGAGAGATCCACCATCAATCCCAAGCGGTTCATTTCCTGCACAGCCTCACGGCCGAATGCGCTGAGTCCGCCGTGCTCTCCTTTTCCCCGTGCCGAGTCGCAAATATTGTTGTCGCCGTTATGGCATAAAGTCATGTACACGACACCCCGGTCACGGAAGTGGCGCAGGCGGGAGAGGTCTTTCCCGATGGCGTATCCGTTTTCGATGCCCAACATGATGGCTTTCTTGCCGGCATTTTTCAAACGTAGCAAATCGGATGGGGTGTAAGCGATGTCCACAGACGTACAATGAGCCGCCGCCATTTTTTCTATTTGTGTCAGTATGAGGTCGGCTTTTGCTGTGGCGGCCTGCAAAGCCTCGTCCGTCCGTTCGCCTTGTGCCAGGTAGGCCACCATAATCGTGGCATCCAATCGGCCTTCCGTCATTTTGTGGAGGTCGACGAGGATGTTCGGGTCCCGTTGGTCGAAATGGATGCCTTTGTGGAAAAACATAGGGGTATCGCAATGGCTGTCCAACGTCAGCATCTTCCGGTGAAGGGTTTTGGCTTCGCGGAAAGAACCAGCTTCTTCACATAGCCACCGGAACAAGGGCATCATGCTCTCGTCTTGCCGCAGGATGAAGCATTCGGGATGCCATTGTACGCCCAATACCGATTTATATTCCGCCGACTCTACTGCTTCGATAAGACCGTCCGGCGACGTGGCACAAACCCGCAGGAGAGGACCTGTCTCCTTGACGGCCTGATGGTGGAAAGAATTGACTGCGACCGGTGCCTCGCTAAATAAGCGGCGTAAAACCAGGCTGTCGGCTGTCGGCTGTATGGTATGCGACGCATACCTTCGGTCCAGTTGTTGGTCGTGTCCGAGCAGTTGCCGTTCCGGCTGTTGGCTGTAGATGTCCTGATAGACAGAGCCGCCCAATGCCACGGTGAGCATTTGTATGCCCCGGCAGATGCCCAGTATAGGAATCTGCCGGTCGTAAGCCAGACGGATAAGCAGCAGTTCGGCCAAATCACGTTTGTAGTTGACACTGTGCAGTTGCGGAATCGGTTCTTCGCCGGTAAACAGCGGGTTCAGGTCGCCTCCGCCCGAAAGCAAAAGGCCGTCTACATGCTCCAGCACATTGGCCAACGCATCCCGGTCCTCAAAAGGAGGGATGATGACCGGAGTGGCTCCCGCTTTCAGCACGGATTCAAAATAGCCTTCGGCCAGTTCGCACCCCTTTTCTCCGAAATTGCCCGTAATGCCGATTACAGGTTGTTTTTTATATCCCGGGAAGCGGTTGTGGTATTGGCCGTAAGCGGTTTCCCAGTCGAAGTAACCGGAAGTCATGCGGGTTATTTTTTATTTAAGACGATAGGAATTTCTTTATTGATGCTCTGTTCCAGTGAAATTAAGGTCTCGGTGGAGATTACTCCCGGAATTTCTTGCAGCTTGTTGTTCAACAATTCCATCAGATGGGCATTGTCGCAAGCATACAGCTTGATGAGCATCGTGTAAGGTCCGGTGGTGAAATGGCATTCCACGACTTCCGGAATGTGGTTCAGTTCCTCTACTACGCGTTTGTACATCGAACCGCGTTCGAGAATGACACCCACGTAGGTACAGGTGCTGTAACCCAATGTCTTGGGATCTACGTGGTATCCCGAACCTACTATGACACCGAGGTCGATGAGGCGCTGTACCCTTTGGTGGATGGCCGCGCGCGATACGCCGCATTCCGCAGCCACATCTTTAAATGGGATACGTGCGTTTCCCGTAATGATTTCCAGGATTTTCTTATCTAAATTGTCTATTTTCTCCATGGGTCTGTTTTTGTATTGATTGAACATTTTGTAAGCAAATATAGCCGTTTTTCTGCAAACTGCATGCGGTTTTAACAAAAAAAGACGCCAAAACGTGCTTTTGGCGTCTTTTTATAGAGAATAGTTCACTTATTTTTCAATTTCCAACAGCTCAACCGTAAAAATCAATGCGGAGAAGGGTGGAATTTTGCCGGCTTCGCGTGAGCCGTAACCCAGTTCCTGTGGAATGTAGATTTCCCATTTGGAACCTACCGGCATTTGGGTAAGTGCTTCCGTCCAACCTTTGATGACTTGGTTGCAACCAAAAGTGGCCGGTTGTTTACGTTCGTATGAACTGTCAAAAACCGTACCGTCTACCAAACGTCCTTCGTAGTTCACTTTTACTTTGGAGGTGGCGGTAGGAACCTCACCGTTGCCTTGGGTCAATACCTTATATTGCACTCCCGAAGGCAAAGTCCGTACGCTGTCCTTTTTGGCGTTGGCTTTCAGGAAAGCTTCACCGGCACGGCGGTTGTCGCCATACTTGCGTTCCATGTTCGCGTCATGGTAATACTTCATTTGCTTCTGGGCCACTTCCTCTGCTTTTTGCAAACTCATGTCCGTTGGCAGACCTGCTAGCATCTTGCCGAACCCGTCCAAAAAGAGGTCCCGGTTGAGGGTCTTCACGGAGTCGTTCCCTGCTATCTGTCTGTCTATGCCCGGGATGACTTGTTCCTCTACCTGTTGGCGAATCTGCAATCCGGCACTGTATGCCTGCAACTTTTTGCGTTCGGCTTCCGAGAGCGAAGCGTTGAAACCTTCGATGAAGTTTGCCATATAGGCGGTGTCCACGTTCATACGGCTAGTGACGTAGTTTTTCAGCCCCTGCGTGTTAGCCATGCCCATGGCGTAACTGAACGTGTCTACGGAACATGTGTCCACCCGGACTGTTTCCGCTTTCTTGGCTTTCTTGTTTTTTCTCTTTGCGCTGCCGTCGAAGCAGGCGAGGACAGCCAAGGAAAGGACCGCATATTTCAATCCGTTCATTTTCCGGTTTTATTTTTTGATGCTCAGCAATTCGATTTTGAATTTCAAGGCAGAGAACGGCTTGATTTGGCCGGCTTCTCTTTCAGCGTATGCCTGATCCTGCGGGATATATACCATCCATGTCGAACCGACGGGCATGTGGGTCAAGGCTTCAGTCCACCCCGGAATCACTTGGTTGCAACGGAATGTGGCCGGGCTCTTGCGTTCGTATGAGCTGTCGAACACCGTGTCATTGATAAGCTTGCCTTCGTAGTTTACTTCCACGCGGCTGGTGTCTGCCGGAATTTCACCGTTACCTTCTTTGATGACTTCGTAATATACACCGTTGGCCAGTTTCTTGATACCGGCTTTCTTGGCGATGTTCGCCATGAACTCTTCTCCGGCCTTTTTATTGTCGCCGTAAGTCTTTTCAAGGCTCTTGGCTTTCACTTCCTTCATTTTGGTCTGAGCCAGTTCCTGTGCTTGTTCGAGGGTCATTTGGCCGCCTTTTTCCATCACGCCGGCAATGAAGCCTGCCAAGAAATTCTGCAAGCTGATGGTTTGGGTAGAGTCGTTGCCGAACACTTCGTAGTTGATGCCCTTGATCATTTGCTGGCTCACTTGTTGGCCGATTTGGATACCGGCATAGTAAGCTGTTTTTTTCTTGTCGTCGCCAGCGTTGGCACCTTCGTTCAGACCTTTTACGAATTCAGCCAAATAAGTGGTGTCCACTCCGAGACGGTTTACCAAATAAGGTTTCAGACCTTGGGTCTGTGCCATACCGATAGAATAACTCAAAGAGTCCACATCCGTTTTCATGTCTGCCTTCGGAGCCGAAGAAGAACAAGAAGAAATGAGTGCTGCCAAGCCGGCAGCCGCGATAATACCTGTTTTTTTCATTTTTGTTACTATGAATTAAATAATTTTTAAAGTACTTTGATGAGTTCCACATCGAAAATCAATGTGCTGTAAGGCGGGATGGAATTTCCTGCGCCGCCTGCACCGTAGCCTAACAAGTAAGGGATAAAGAAACGGTATTTTGCACCTTCTTTCATCAGTTGGAGCCCTTCGGTCCATCCGGCGATTACCCCGTTGAGCGGGAAGTCGGCCGGTTCGCCGCGTTGCAGGCTGCTGTCGAAGAGCGTCCCGTCGATGAGCATCCCTTCATAATGGCAACGCACCTTGTCTGTCGCTTTCGGGCTTTTGCCGTCGCCTTCTTGCAACACCATGTATTGCAGTCCGGAGGTAGTCGTGACCACGCCCTCTTTCTGCGCGTTTTCTTTAAGGAATTTCTCGCCGTCCGCTTTCGCCTGTTTGCCTTTGGCTTCCTTTTCCTTGTTCATGGCTGCTTCTTTTTCCTGAAAATATTGGGTCACGATGCTTTGTGCCTCGTGGTGAGATACTGCCAGTTCTTTGTTTTCGAGTACGTCCTTGATGGCTTGTGCGAAATCGTCGATGCAAAGGTCTTGTGCTCCCATGCTTTTGAGTTGTTGTCCGATACCCAAGCCTAATGCGTAGCTTACTTTGTTCATTTTGTGGTGTTTTTAATAATAATGTCCTTACTAAGGGCGCAAAGTTAATTGAATTATTTGACCTTTAGGATGATTTGCTTGTATTTTTTCCTATTTTTGTAGGTAAAAAACTAAAATAGATGAAAAAAGTTGTTGTTTTGACGGGGGCAGGCATGTCGGCCGAAAGCGGTTTGAGTACGTTCCGGGATTCAGGCGGGCTGTGGGACCGCTATCCGGTGGAGGATGTGGCCACTCCTGAAGGATATGCCCGCAATCCGGAGTTGGTCACACGTTTTTATAATGAACGCCGCCGTCAGTTGCAAGAGGTGGAACCATGCCGGGGACATGTGTTGTTGGCAGCCATGGAGCAAGATTACGATGTGACGGTCATCACGCAGAATGTGGACAACTTGCACGAACGTGCCGGCAGCACGAAAGTGGTTCATTTGCATGGCGAACTGACGAAAGTCACATCGAGCCTGGAACCGGACAACCCTAAGTACATCCGTGAACTTCGCCCTGAGGAATGGGAAGTGAAAATAGGCGACCGTGCGGCAGACGGCAGCCAGTTGCGGCCTTTCATCGTTTGGTTCGGCGAGCCTGTCCCGATGATAGAGGCTGCCATCAACATCACTTCTACGGCGGATGTTTTTGTCGTTATCGGCACTTCCCTGAATGTTTACCCGGCGGCAGGGCTGCTGAATTACGTCCCGTCCCATGCTCCCATTTATGTGATAGATCCCAAGCCCGTGGCAGGTATCCATGGCGGGGGACGTGTGCATCATTTGATGAAAGGAGCTTCCGAAGGGGTGGAAGAGCTTATGGTTTGTTTGGAAAAATTATGAAAGGGCAAAAGGAGGAAGCGCGTCTTTCCCTCCTCCAGGAATTTTGGGAAAACATGTTTCATCTTTCAGGTTGTTCTGTAAGTCTCTTGTATATAGCAAGTTATGAACTGAAGGATGATTTTACCATCTTTCAGCCCTGTTTCAGTCGTGCCTTGTATAGAACCGGAAATCGTTCGGCATACGAGGCACTTTTTTTCTGCGCCAAACGAAAAATCAATCTCAGCCGAATGATTTTTCGTTTGGCGCAGATTGATTTTCATCTTTCTGCATGACAGTAGGCTGAAAGATGTCCGAATCATCTTTCAGTGTATTAATTTTCTTTGTTCCAGTGCTTTATGATTCATCCTGAAAGATGAAACATGTTTTTGGAAAAACTCTGGGGTAGGGAAGAATGCCTTTTCACGGCTCTTTGTTAAAGAGTTCTAATGTTGTAATTTCTTAATAAGTAGTTTTACACCTTCATACGTATATACATAAAAATAGTTTAAACAAATTAAGGGTATAGTTTTACGTTATTCGAATATGAAACATAAACATAAGAACGATATAGTAGAAGCCTTTTCTTGGATATGGGGGATAAGTGCGTTGGCTTTAGGACTTTATTTTTTGGTTGGAAGGAACTGTTGGGCAGTCGTTTGCTTTTCTGTCGGTGTGCCGATGTTTAGAACCAACTTGCGGTGGGCGAGGACTGGTTGCAGAAGGCAGTTGTTTGATGTATTGTTGGATATAAATTCTAAATAAATGAAGAGTATTTTATGTGGGGTAAGTTGGGTGGTATTCTTGATGTGGAATATGCCGATGGCAGCACAAGTGTCCACAAGCGGACGACCGGGAACGTGGAAAGAACAGTTGGAGTATGCCCTGAAACATCATGGGGGAAGAGGCTGTGAAAAGCCGTGATGGAAACGGAGTCGGCCTTTATCTGAAAGGGTACACTTACCGGGGGAAGATTGATTTGGAAAGAGAATTGGAGGAGGTGAAGTCGCGCCTGTTTTCGGACGTGGCCAACACGGTGTGCTATTATGACAACACCCGTTATGCCTACGATGTGGTGAGCGTGGGGCTGATGAGGTGCTTGTCAGGTGTGGTGGGGCAGACCGTTATGATTGATGCCATTCGCAACGATTGTGAAAAGGAGATGCATACGGGAATGGAAGTCATTGAGTTGGAATGGTGCAAGGAGGGTAACACCTACCGTTCGTGGGCTGTAGCGGAAAAAGAGGGCCGTATTGTGTTTGAGAATATAGGTTGCCTTATTGCAGACATGGAAAGTATGGAGCAATGCGACAGGGACAGCGCGGAATCGGAAAGAGAAAAAGTATTCGAGAAGTCCTGCACGTTGAGGAACTTGTTGGGGATGGAACTTTATTCATATCGCATGTATTGCCGCTCTTCCTTTGGCGAAGACGGGATTTTGAAGTCCGTCCAAATGCATGCCAAGCAGTCTTCCGTTTTCGGGTGGCATTGTTCGGCTGAGATCTATACGGAAGAAGGGGTAATAGACCAAGACGCTTACCATCTTTGTCATTGGAAGAATAAGGTCACTCCTCCTTGGGGCGGTGCCATGGGTGAAAGCGGAACGTTCACGCACAGGAAAGAATAGGGAAAAGTGCAAAGTTACAGCTTAAGTATATGTGTTAAAAAAACAAAAGCAAGAGGGCTTTTCTGCTGTTTTCTACCTAAAAAGTAGTATACTTGCACAAGTTATTGATATAAAAATGAATTTAAACCAATTTGAACGATGAAAAAGTATATTTGTACAGTTTGCCAGTGGGTTTACGATCCCGAGGTAGGAGACCCAGAATCAGGTATTGAGCCGGGAACGGCTTTTGAGAATATTCCCGAAGACTGGGTTTGTCCGGTTTGCGGTGTGGGCAAGGATGATTTCGAGCCTTACGAAGAATAAGATTTAAAAAAGGACAAAAAACGAAATTGCTTCCGGTTTGGATTCAAGCCGGAAGCAATTTCGTTTTTAAGACCTCCCATTGTTCCAAAGCGTTTTTGATGGTTTCGTCCATATTGAAGTAACGGTACAGTCCCAACCGTCCTCCGAATGTAATGTGGGGGCATTCCCGTTGCGCCAATGCGTGGTATTGCCGGTACAGCGTGTTGTTCTTTTCATCATTGACGGGGTAGAAAGGTTCCCGGTCTTTGTCCCATGTTTGTGGAAACTCGTGGGTGACGATGGAGACCGGTTGTGTGCCGAAGGCGAAATGCTTGTGTTCGATGCTTCGGGTATAGGGTATCCGGCTGTCCGTTTCGTTGATGACTGCGATGCCTTGTACGTTGGGTTGTTCGAATAAAACATGCTCGAAAGTCAGGCTTCTGTATTCCAGTGCCCCCAAGCGGTAGTCGAAAAACGCATCAATCGCTCCGGTATATAAGACATGTCCGGCTTTCTTCATCCAATAGTCCTTGTCGGCGAGAAAATCGGTATTCAACCGTACTTCCGTGCCCTCCAACATTTTGTCCACCCAAGGTGAGTAGCCTGCCATGGGAACTCCTTGATAAGGGTCGTTGAAATAATTGTTGTCGAAAGTGAAACGCAGGGGCAGGCGTTCGATGATGAATGGAGGGAGTTCCGTGGCTTTCCGTCCCCATTGTTTCTCGGTATATCCTTTAATCAGGGTTTCATACATCGTGCGGCCTACCATGGAGACGGCTTTTTCCTCCAGGTTCCGGGGATGGGGGTAAAGCCCTTGCTCTTGCCGTAACCGCAATGCGGCTTCTTCCGGAGTCTGGGTCCCGTACAATTGGTAGAAAGTGTGCATGTTGAACGGCAAGTTGTACATTTTGCCGCCATATCGTGCCAGAGGGCAATAACGGAAATGGTTGAACGGGGTAAATCGGCTGGCAAAGTCCCACACTTCCTGATGGCGTGTATGGAAGACGTGAGGCCCGTATGAATGTACATTGATACCCTCCCGTATTTCATCGCGGATATTTCCACCGGTGAAAGCCCGTTTTTCGATGACTAAGCAACGCCATCCGGCCTGATGTGCCAGATAAGCCGTGACGCAGCCGTATAAGCCGCTGCCCACTATGATAAGGTCATATTCTTTTTCCATGGAAATTATATGATTAGTCCTATACTTAATATACCTTGCAAGTTCAAGTCTTCCGTGGCATCGAAATCGGCAATCCTCCGGTCGATATAGTCGGCCAGTTCTTTTTCGCTGAATGTCCAAGCGATGCGTTGTCCGTAAAGCAAAGACCTCCATGCTTGCGCCGTGAGTTCTTCCGGTGAAAGGGCATACAAGGTATCAGGATAACTATCGGCAAAAACTGTTTTTACACCTGCATGGAGAAGGAAACGGTCGATGGATTCTTGGCAGAGGATGGAGAAAACACCACCCTTTTCTGTGTGGCGGTTGATGGAAGCCTTGAGGTTTTGGATCATGTCGCTTTGGGTTGTCCAATAATTCTTGTCTTTCTTATGACGTTCCAGAAGGTAAAAGTGGGGGAGGATGAAGTTTCCTTTCGTTTCGTCACCGAAATCAAAATTCCGGTTGAGTACAGGAACTATTCTCTTGTCCACGTCATGAAGTATCGCATCCATGTCCCCAAATGCCCATCCTTCATTTAAAATCCGGCAGATGGCCCATCCGGCAGCGGTCACTTTTTGAGATATTTTAGGAAGTTGGGATACACATCTCTCAAAACACCGTAATGCAAAATCACGGTAAATGTCTATATCTAATCGTTGGGAAACTTTGAACAGTAAAAGGGAAGCCTCTGCCTGTTCGGCACAAAATTCCGGTGTGTCTATAAACTGGTGGTTCACCATTACGGTGTTGGCTATCTGCCATAACATCTTTTCACGTATTTCCATTATCATATTATATGAGGGATTGAAAGAAGCGGATAAGTTTGGGCGTATGTGCATCCATTGTAAATTCCATCCGATGCTCCTGCATGTTTCTTGTTAGAATATCCATGAAATCCTTGTCGTGCAGTTGTGTTGCCAGTTCGGTGATGGAATCATACAAAATGCCTATTCCATATTGTTCCGACAGTTCTTTTGAAGCTACGATATGTTCTGTATTCCGCCGCAAAATCATGGGAAGACCGGCTGCGGCCAATGTGCCCACCCTTGCGGGGATATTCAGATCATCCCACATGGCACGGAACAAATCTCCCCTGTTCCGGCTGTGGCCGGCATGTAGCCAACCCGCATCATAACGGGAAAATTCTTCCACCCATTTTTCATTGGGGCAATAGGCATGCACATGGAAATATCCTTGTGCAACCCTGCCATACAAGTTATTGCCCGTGTTCTTCTGCCTGTAATAACTGGCCGAGTACAAATGCACATGGATGCGGTGTGCGGCCAATCTCCGCATGTCTTCCACGGAAATCCCGATCATCCGTCCGATAACCACCGTATGGATTTCCCCGTCCGAAGCCGAGATTTTAGGCGAAAACGGTCTCTCAAAATATTCTTTTTGGGGCATTTCCTGATCCAAAATCAGATAAGGTTTGCCTGTCGGCAGAAACAAATCATACCACTCTTTTGTCCGCCGGTTTGTGATAATGTTTCCGGCTGAAAGTTCATACAGTTCCATCAGTTTCGGCCAAGTCCCGAAACGCATGCAAAGTTGCGGCCCTTCTTTCAGATGCCATACGAAAGGCACGTGTACGCCTGCTTTCCGCAACTCCATCATGCTGTCATACACAAACTCCAAGGAAGAACAGCAGAAACACAGGTAAATCAAGTCCGGGCAAATGTCTCTGACCCTTTCCGTCCAATCTGCTCCATGGGGTATGGTTTCAATATGCCCGAAAGGGAACGGGCCTATGCTTTCATGAGCCATTGAAGGCACAGGATACCAATAGCCATACAGTTGGCATCCGGCTTCTTCCCAAGCACAAAAACGTTCCGGGTTGTAATTCAACGCCCCGATGATGAGTATCTTCATCAACGGTTTGCCGGGAATGGAACGTGCCACCGGTTTATACGTTTCCTTTTCGTCCAATAGCCGGTAACGGCTCATACGGATTCTTACCGGTTCTTTCACTTGGTAATAGTCCTTGTACTTATACAGGTTGCCTCCGAAATCTTCCTCGCAAATCTTATGCCTTTGCCAAGGATGGTTCGTCCATTTCGCGGTGATTCTCAGGGTTGGCATGAAGATACCCTGTCCGGCCAGTTTATGCCAGAACATGATAAAAAGATCCGCAGTCACCAGTTCTTGCCGTTCCGTCCACCGGTCGGCAGTCTTACGGTGGGCGGCCTGCGCCAACTGCAAAGAATGGCCAGGCATCATGGTCAGCGAATCTGTATTGTCCCTTGGGGCATAGGCATCCGTGTCATCGAAATTCACCCCTGAATAAGCCAGGACAACCCGTTCGTCGGACTCGAAAGCCTCTTTCAAGTCTTTCAGGTGGTCGGCATAAAAGAAATCATCCGACGGAAGATAAGCAATATGTCCGTACCGTGCTATGTCCAATCCTTTGTTCAGGGCATATCCCATCCCCCGATTATCCGGATAATGCAGGTATTTGATTCTTTCATCCTGTGGCAGGCCGCTGATGATTCTGTCCGTAGCGTCTGTTGAACCATCATTCACGATAATCAGTTCCCACTGCGGGTAGGATTGCCTTATCAGGCTCATGACCGCCCTGCGGATAAAATAAGCCTGGTTGTAAGTAGGCATGATAACCGAAAAACCATTCACCATAACGTATTTTTGTTTAAAGAGATTTTGGAAAATACCAGATGCCACAGTTTCACCTTATGGGTATAGACATAGCCGGACAGTTTGGAATTACCTCCAAAAGCCTTTTCCACGGCAGTCCGGACATCAGGTGTCATGCAGACCACATAATAATCCGGTTCTTCCATGACAGACTGTATGGTAAACGTCAGCTTCTTCCCCTCCATGGCATCTATGGTCAGGGAGCCTCCCTTGTCCAAGGAAAGATAAGTGTTTTTGACCACATAAGCCTTATATTCCCCTTTTTCCTTCAGGAGGTCGGCCGTTACTTTCTGGTTGATGTCCACCGTGTTCAACATCACGACAATGGCCACTAACATACATAACAATACGGTAGAAATGCCGTAGTGCAGTAAAAAAGCATGTATGGTGTTCCTCTCTTTCATGATTCGGCCAGTTCCAGTTGGTTTTTGACTAATTCCCAATAATACCCTTTCTTACTCACGAGTTCCTTGTGTGTGCCGGATTCCACCACGCAACCATGGCGCAGCACGATGATATGGTCGGCATTCTTCACGGTCGACAGGCGGTGTGCGATGACCAACAATGTACGCCCCCGGCATATACGGCCTATGTTTTCCGTAATGCGGTGTTCATTCTCCGCATCCAGCGAACTGGTAGCTTCATCCATCATCAGGTAAAGCGGATTCTTGTAAATAGCCCTCGCTATCATGATACGTTGTTTCTCTCCCCCGCTTACTCCTATGCCTTCGGCTCCTATATGAGTCTGCAAGCCCAAAGGAAGTCCTCCGATGTATTCGTCCAAGCAAGCCGCACGAATAGCCTCGTTCATCCGTTTCCTGTCGAATGCTTCCCCCATCGTGATATTGTTCTGTATCGTATCTGAAAAGATGAAGTTTTCCTGCATGACGATGCCCGAAGCCTTTCTGACAGATTCAGCCTTGTAATCCGCCAAATCATCTGTTCCGAGCCGTATATGCCCTTCCGTAGGTGTATAAAATTTCAAAAGCAGTTTCATGAGCGTGGTCTTTCCGCTCCCACTTTCTCCCACGATGGCCGTCATCTTTCCGGAAGGGATGGTAAAACTGATATTTTCCAAAGCGGCCTTTCCGATGCTGCCGGTATACCGGAACGTGACGTTTTCCAGACGGATGTCCAACGGAGGCCGGTCCGGCGTGAGTTCCTTCATGTCCTCCCGGTCTTCATTCTGGCACAAATAGACCTCTTCGGAACGTTCCAAACTGATTTTGGCATCTTGGTATTGTTGCAGGAACCCGATAAGCTGCGACAGCGGGCCGTTTACCTGTCCTATGATACTGGAAATGCTCATCATCATACCGAGCGTAAGGTTGCCCTGCACCACTTCGGCCGCAATCCAGAACGTGATGAAAATATTCCGTATTTGGCCAATGACCGTATACCCCGTGTTTTGTATTTGTCCCAACCGCAGACTTTTACGGCTCATACGGTATAGTTCCTCCTGCATCCCGTTCCATTCCCCTATCTTGTATTGCTCGTAAGTGTTGACTTTGATGTCCACAATGCCGTTCATCATTTCAAAAAGCTTGTTCTGGTTCCTCACTCCCACGCGGAACTGCTCATAATCAAGCGATTTGCGGAGCCTGAAAAAATAGCTCATCCAAGCCGTGCTCAATCCCGTAATGAGAAGGTAGGCCGCAAGAATGATGATATTGTAGTAGCCGATAATGACCAACAATACGGCACATGACACCAGTGAAAAAAGGGTTTGCATGGTGGCTTGCGTGGTAAATCCCTGTATTCTTCCGTGGTCGCCTATCCGCTGTTGGTAATCTCCCACGCTCTTGGTTTCAAAGAAAGTCATGGGAAGTTGCAGCAACTTGCATAGATAGTCGTGGAGCACGTTGATGTTGATGCGCGTCCCCATGTACAGGGTCACCCAGCTGCTGATCATCCCCATGGAGAAAGAACCGATAAACAGGGCTATCTGGGCAAACAAGAGGTTGCGGATGACATCCATGTCGCGCATGGCGATACCGCTGTCCACCATGGCCTGCGTAAGGAAAGGGGCTACCAATGAAAGCAGGATGCCACTCAGCATGCCGAAAGACAACTGCACCATTTCTTTCCTGAACGGCCATACATACTTCCTGATAAACTGCAGGAAACTGTGTTTTTCCTTGACAGACTTCTTTTCGTAGAATGCCGGAGTCGGTTCTGCCACCACGGCGATTCCCTTGTCTCCATTCAACCAATATTTGGAAAATTCCTTTTCCGAGAAAGTATATTTCCCATATGCAGGGTTGGCCACGGCATACTTCCATGCGCCGTTCCATTTGCTTTGCCGCACATCGTACAACACCACGAAATGGTTCTGTTCCCAATGCAAGATGGCCGGTAAAGGGCAATCGGCCCGCAGTTGTTCCAACGTCATCTCAAAAGACGCAGACCTCATCCCGATATGTTCCAAGGCATCACGTATACCGGCCACGCTCACCCCTTCCCGGCTCAAATGCGCCAAGGAACGCAGATAGGATATGGGGTACTGGCGCCCGTGGGCGTCAGCCAACATGCGGACACAAGCCGGGCCGCAATCCATTTGGTCGAACTGCCGGGTGAATTTCATCGTTTCATTGTTTTTGGATGAGGTCAAGCAAAGGCCACCAGTCAGCCTGTTCTTTTCCTGTGATTTTGGCCAATAACGCCAGTCCCAATCCGGCATAGCCGGAAAGCCCCAACGAACTGGTACGGTTCATTCTTTCTGCCACCTCTTCCGGACAAGAGAAAGTCCATGCGGCAGCAGTACAGGCCGTTTTTTCCTTGTTTAAGATATTCCATACCTTGCGGTCGGTTTCCGTGAGCCTCCCGTTCTTTTCCCGGTAATGGAAATAAGCTTGGAAAGAAGCCCTCCATTCCTCGTCTATTTCCTCCGTCCCCATGTTGCACAGGTAATTATAGGCGTAGTCGTTCACTTCGTCCAATGCCACGTCCAACAGGGAACAGTCCATGAATTGGTACAGGTATTCCATGCAGACGGCCATGCCCAGGAATCCCCACTCCTCAGAAGGCGTTTCCGTGTCCAAGTCCTCCTCCCACACCTCGGCAGTCTGTTCCAGATAAGCCGGAAGGTCGAAAGGCGAATGCCTCAGTTTCCCATATAAGTACAAGAATATCCATACGCCGATGGTGCCGTACCGGTATCCCCGTACCTTATATATGTCCCGTTTGGCATACAGGAAGGAATGGATTGTATCCAACAGGCTTTCCCACGTCTCTTTCGTCCCGTCGGCTATGAACGGGGCATGCAGGCAGATTTCGTCTACCAGACGAACAAACGGTTTTGATACCCCTTCCGGGTCCACCTTACGGGCAAAGAAGAAATCCCCCCGCAGAACCCGTGCAAAGTCACTTTCATCCAACACGGCAGGACGGTTGCCGTTCCGATGCTCCCAACAGATGTAACGCAGATGTTTGTTGACCACTGTGGAAGCGAACGGGGAATTCATCAGCAACGTCTGGGTAAACATCTCGTCGGGCAGGAGCGTGTCGGTATAAAGTTGTTCGATATAGTCTTCTTTCTCCAACAGATATGCCACGCATTCACGGGTCAGGCTCCACCACGCCGGTCCTCCGTAAAGCGGAATGCCGGGTAAGGGGCGGCGTTTGTTGCTTTTCCGTTGCTCTTCCAATTCTGCAGCATAACGTTTATGTTCCTCTTGGTCTCTCAGGTTATATTTCTCCGTGCGGTGGAACAGCGTCATTTTCTGGAAACACTCCTCGTCGAAAGTTCCGCTTTCGGAATTGTACTTGCCGTATTCCATGAAGTTTTCCCCTTTGTGTATTTGGAAAAAATGTTTGAAGCAGGCTGCATTGCGCGTCAGCATGTCCGCATCACTGATAAGGTGGAAATACTCCACATCTCCGTGTTTCATCGCCTCCCGGCAGAGCAATAGCGTTACCCGTACCAATCCGTAGCTTCCCCAGTTCACCGGATAGTCTTTCCCCAAGAATTTCACGCGGGGATGCCCGGCCAGCATGGCTTGGTCGGTCTCCGTAAGTTCCGCCCTCTTGTCCCAATGGATGAAGACCAGAAAGTCGTCATCGAAATTATCTATGCAGCGTTTGATGAAATCCGCCTGATGGTAAGCGATAATCAGAATGGCATGTTTCATATTCGTCAGTTTTTCTTTTTCGGTTCGCGGTTGAATTTATATACCACCCTTAACATGGCATATCTTTGGACCACATTATAATACGTCTCGGTTTGTCCTTGGGCGTTGATGTTGTAACGTATGTTGGACAATTGGTTAAAGATGTCGAAACCGTCCAGCATGAACACCAACTTTCCTTTAAGTACGGATTTGCTTAAATGGAGGTTGCACAAGAGCTCATCCGTGTTCAGTTGGTTGGTTTCAAGTCCACGCCTGCTGTACATCATCAGGTCTCCGCTAAGTCCGAAACCGGCAGGAAGTTCCCAGTTCCCGTTCAACCCGTAGCTGTAATCAAACGTGTTGATGGTGGAAATATTCTTCCCCTTGGCATTCGTCCAATAGAAGTTCCCCCTCAACCCGAGAAACAGCTTGTCTTTCCGGAAGTCCAAACGCAAGGATTCCTTTACGGTCGCCTTGTATACAATATTGCGTATGCTGCTTTGATTGTTCAGGCTGAGGTAATCCACATTGTGGCTATATGTCCAGTCTGTAAAATTGGAAAAATAGAACCATCTTTTTTTGTCAATCGGTGCCACAGTGTTGAATCCACCATAGTAATACCAGTTCCCGTTCACGGTTTCCGGCCTATAAGTGCGTATACCGGTCGCAGCATCGTAGGTCATAGACTGGCATAGGGAATTCATCCGGTAGGTATAATTTGAATAGAAAAAGACCCGGAGTTGTTTTTCCGGTATGCCCCAATTGTAGTCAAACCCCACGAAATGGCTGTGGCTGTCGGGCAGGTTGGGATTCGTCATCCATACTTCCAACGGATTGGAAGTATCCATGTAATTTATTTTATAGGTCAGATTCTGCGCCCATGAATTATACCTGTAATCAAATTTTAGTTGATTGTATTGCCGGTTGTTTTCGTCCGGGTAATAAATCATGAACAACCTTGGATTGAAAAAAGCGGTTCTGCGGTTCATTGCCGTGTCCACGACATTCCGCCGGTAATCCAGGTTTTCTTGCACGATATTGACCGGTAGCTCTGCCTGCACCCATAATTTATCTTCATTTTTGTGGTCTTTCCATGCATAATAAACCACGAGCTTCGGGATATGAGTGTAAGTCTCGTTTTTAGAAAAGAAACTGTTGGTCCAATCCATGTATTGCGTCAGGCTCCCCCTTAAAGAAGACAACTGGTCCACCTCATGCGCCCATAATGTCGAGTCCGTAATATCATAAAACGGACGTTCGGAATTCCTGTGATTATATATAAAACTATATTCAAAAGGAATATTCAGGTAATGGCGTTCAAAACTGGAAAGCAAACTGTAAGTCGCCCTGTAATTGAAACTGGAATTCCGGTAATTATCCATGTAATATTTGGTTTTCCGTTCATTGCCGGTATTGTTTCCCTTATTCCAGTACGACATCTCATATCGGTATTTGTTGGAATAGTCATAATCCATATATTTGTATCCGCCAGAAACTTCAAGGAAATCCCTATTGAACTTTTTAGGCCTGAAAGCTAAATAGAAACCTGCTCCACCTGATAGAAAGGATTTTTTTTCGTTTTCCCAACTCCGAAGCTTATTGATTAGGTTTTTCGTATATTCGCGTGAAGCTGTTGGAGAGAAAAGGCTGTCCAAGGCTTCTCCTTCATATCTTTCGCTGAGGTTTGCCTCCATATCCGCACTTCTTGTCCAACTGTCATATTCTTCTTTACTATAGTTTACGTAAGGACTGACTGTAAAGTAGAAACCATACCGGGGAATATACTGGAAAGAGTTGTTGAAATTAACATACCATTTTTCCTGTTGCGTATTCCATTCTTTACGCTGATACACGTTTCCGGATTGAAAGAACGTAGTGGAGTTTTGGTTCATGTCAATATCCTCTTTGTTGTGTACAACGCTTAAACTATGTGTCGTCTTGATTTTTTTCTCTTTGTCCTGCAATAAAAGGTCTATTCCTCCGCTATGCCGGTCGATGGTACCCACCGGATTCACATTGGAGTTCCAATTGCCGTTACCGTCCGGACTGCTCAAATCCGTAATGTTGTTGAGATTCCCGTATACGGTCAGTCTTGTACGGGGCGAAAAGCGAAGTCCGAACAGTTTGGCGCTATATCGGTCTTCTATGCCTCCTCCGGCATCCACATTGGCCATCCATCCCACACTATATTGTTTTTTCAAGTTGACATCCATGACCAACGGCTGTTCCCCTCTTTTTTCCAACCCCATGGCTTTGTCCCTGTCGCTTTGTTTTTCATAAACCTTAATCTGGTTTACCGTATAAGCCGGCAGGTTTTGTAAAGCAATGGAAGGATCTCCCTTAAAAAAATCCTCCCCATTCAAAAGCAAACTGCTGACGAACCTGCCGTTCACATAAATCTGTCCGTTGCCACGAAGCTCCACTCCGGGCAACCGGGCCACCAATTGGTCCAACATGGAGCCTTCCGCCAGTTGGAAAGCATCCGCATTAAATACCACCGTGTCTTTTTTCATCACCATTTTGACCAATGTGGCGGTCACTTTAACTTCTTTCAGTTTGCGTACCATTTCCCTGTGCATCGGGATGGCATCTAAAATAACAGTAGGTCTTCGAGATTTATGATATTTTAAGGTCACGTTCTTATATATGGAGGTATATCCTTTTTTTTCAAGGTGTAGTATATAATTTCCCGAACCCGGTACATTTCCTATTTGGTAATTGTTGTTGGTGATGCCATTGTCGAAAGAAGTTACCGTTCCGATACAAACGCTGTCTTGGCTCAACAGAGAAACTTTCACTCCCGATAAGATACCATGCGTATTTGCATCCAAAACTTGTCCCCATACATCAAACCGTGTCGGTTTGTTTTGAGTTGCGGCAGCGGATAAAACGGCATAAAATATAAATAGAAAGGTAATCCAATGTTTCATAAAACTATTTCTTTTTCGGTTCGCGGTTCAGTTTATACATTACGTGGAACATGAAGTAGCGTGGCATGACATTGTAGTAGGTTTCTGTCTGCCCCTGTGCATTGACGTTATAACGCACATTAGACAGTTGTTTGAACAAGTCGAAGCCGTCTATCATGAATACCAGATTGCCATGAAGGATGGATTTGCTCAGGTGTATGTTACACACTAACTCATCTGTATTCAACAAGTTGCTTTCATAACCTCTCCGGCTGTACATCATCAAGTCTGCACTGACTTCAAGATTCCAAGGCAAAGGGGCTTTTCCCGTAATGCCATAGCTGTAATTATAGCTTTCGATGGTACGTATGTTCGCTCCTTTCGCCCTCAACCAGTTGAAGTTTCCTCTCAACCCGGCAAAGTATCCGTTTTTGCGGAACTCGCAATTCAGGCTTTCTCCCAACGTGGTATTGTTGACCGTGTTACGGATGCTGTGTTCCGCATCATTCAGATTCAGGAAATCCACGCTATGGTTGTAGCCCCAGTTGGTGTAAGTCACTAAGGTGAAGAGCTTTTCCTTGTCTAATGCCGTGGTGGTACTGAACGTCCCCCCGATATTCCAGTTCCCGTTGACGTTTTCCGGCCGGTAAGTCCGGATTCCTGTCATCCGGTCGTAGGTGAGTGATTGCGCAAGGGCATTGAGACTCAAATTATAGTATAGGGCAGTATAGAAGAACCTTTGCTTTTTCCAGTCCCCCCAATTATAAGATGTGTAGAGGTTGTGGTTATGCGCGTTTTTCAGTCCCGGATTAGTCAGGCGGACTACCAAGGGCGTGGCATCATCCCGATAGTTTATGTTATAAGACAAATCCGGTGCGGAATGAGTAAGCCGATAGTTCAAGATGAAAAATATGTCCCGGTTTTCTGTTTTCGGATAGTACTTTAACTTCAAATCCGGTTCAAAGAAATTCAGATGCCTCCGTAGCAGGGTGTCCGTCCGTTCCCGTTGGTAATCCAACTTCTCGGTAGCCATGCGCATGGGAAATCTCACATACAACCATAGTTTTTCATTGTTGTTTTCTAAAATGGAGTATTGCAGGTTCACGAATGCATTGTGCGCCCAATTTTTCCGGGTGGAGTAAAAACTGTTTTGCAGGTCAATGTATTGGGTCAAGCCGTCTTTCATGGACGAAAGTTGGTCTACATCGTATTCCCACATTCCGTTTGCGTCCAAGGTATAAAAAGGACGTGATGTATTTTGATAAGCGTAGTCTATCATATATCCCGGTGTAATCCGCCACACCATGTTCTTGTTGGCCAGTTCCAGTGAATATTCGCCCAACAAGTCGTAATAGGCATTCTTGTAATGGTTTTCCCCGTATTGGGCAGTACGTTGGTTGCCTGTATGGCTACCGTGGTTCCAATAAGAGGCATCATATCGTTGGAGATTCCTGTTCCGGTTTTTATTGTAATTGTAATTTCCTCTTATGGTGAACCTGTCATTCCCGGTCACTCCTTTGGTGGAAAGTTCTATGCTGCTCCCTGTGCTGAATTGGTATGCCTTTGATTCCTGGCTGTTCATCAGGCGGTTTACCAAAATGCGGGTATAAACCTCCGAAGCATTGGGGGCAAAGAGGCTGTCCAAGGCTTCTCCCTTGTAATGTTCGTATACGTTTTCCGTGAAGTCCGCACTTCGGGTCAATGCGTCTCCTTGGTTGTTTTGGTATCTTGCGTAAGGGTTGATCCTGAAGAACAAACCTTTCTTAGGAGTGAGTTGTAAGTCGATATAGGGATTTATATACCATTGTCTGTTCCTAAAGGAATTCGATGTACGGTTATAAATATCCCCATTGGAAAAGAATGTAGTGGAGAGGCGTTGCATGTCTTTTTTTTCCTTCTGATGGTAGGCGGTGAGCGTGCCGGTCAGCTTATACTGTCCTTCTTTGTCTTTTACTAACAAGTCCATGCCACCGGACTGGCGGTCGGTAGTGCCTTCAGGGACGCTTCCTCCATTCCAATTCCCGTATGTATCAGAAGTACGCATGTCGTTGATGTTATTAAAATTTCCATATAGGGACAAACGGGTTTGGGGAGAAAAGCGCAAACCGAAGAAACGTGCCCCATACCGGTCGTCCGTGCCATATCCCGCGTCAGCGTTGGCTATCCAACCGATGCTGTATTGTTTTTTCAGGTTCACGTCCATTACCAAAGGCTCCTCACCCATTTTTTTAATATCCAAGGCTCTGTCACGGTCGTTTTGCCGTTCATACACCTTTACTTTGTCCACCATATAAGCCGGTAGGTTGTCCAAAGCTATTTTAGGATTACCCTTGAAAAAGTCCTCCCCGTTGAGCATCAGGCTGCTCACGAAACGTCCGTTTACGGTGATTTGCCCGTTTTCCAATCGCACACCGGGCAGTTGACGTACCAACTCGTCCAACATGGAGCCTTGTGCCAATTGGAAAGCTGCTGCATTGTATACCATGGTATCGCCTTTCATGACCATTTTCACTAAAGTGGCTTTCACTTCCACTTCTTTTAGTTTGCGGGTCATTTCTTTGGTCATTAGTATGTCTTTGTCTAAGAATACGCGGGTCTGCCGTAAACGGCTGTATTTTAATTTGACCGGGGTGTCTATGGTGGTGTAGCCTTCTTTTTCACAGCGTAAAATATACGTTCCGCTTCCGGGTATGTCGGTTACAGTGAAATTGGGACTTCCCGGAGTGCTTCCAACAGATACATCTTTTACGATTTCTACACTATCTGGGGTCATTAAGGTTAAGTGGACATTACGAATGGATTCTTTTGTAAAGGCATCGCGTACAGCTCCCCATAGTTGGTATGGAGTTTGCTGTGCGGAAATCGTAGAGCTGCATAAGGCAAATAGAAAAGTAATCCAATGTTTCATAATTATTACAAGCTTGGTTTAATGTGAGGGGATGGGACTTCCCCATTCCCTCTTTTCTTGAAATTTGTTAGAAGAACCCAAACAGTCCAAAAGTAGAACTACTGGATGAAGGAGACTGAGTCGTTGTGCCTCCACCTGTATTACTATTTGAGGAAGAGGGTGAAGAAGAGGAAGAACAACTACAGTTATTTCCGTCGCACATACAGTTATTCGGGGGATCGCAACTTGTGTTACAGTCACAGTTATTACCGTTGCACATACAGTTATTTCCTGTAGAAGCAACAATCGCTGCGAATCCTCCTAAGAGTTTTCCCTCTTTACTTTCTTCCAGAGGTCTGAAATTGCTACTGAGTAGCAACTTCAACGATTTCTTTCGCTGTTTCATAAAATTTGTTTTTAAAATGTTACACATAGGATTCCAAAAGGAAATCCACTCTATCTCTTATAACCTTTGTCTTATAGATATCAGAATAGTTACGGATGCATCCGGATTGTCCTTGTGCCTCAATCTTTACTTGGCTACAACTCCCATGACAGAGCGGATATATCCGGCAGGCCATGCAGGCTTGATTCCCATACTTTAATTGTTCACGGAGTTTGCGTTTTTCGTTCCATCGCATTTCACCGTCCGGTAAAAGTTTTCCCTCACTGTTTTCAGGTATGAAATCCCGAGCCGTACATTTATATAAATCTCCATTATAGTTTACCACAATGTCATTGGCTTTGTCTGCATAACATCGGCTGATGTCTATATGCTTCAGCTCATTCACGCGGAATCCTTCTTGTAGGAAAAGTTCCCGAAGTTTCTTTTGTTCTGTGGGCATATCCACGTCAGTACGTGGAGCATCCTGCCATACCCGTTGAAAGTCAATGGTCACAAAGTTCTTGTATTCTTGTGGCAAATTTTTCAAATCGGATACCACATCTACAAATGTGCGTATATTATATCCTGTGCAATTTAAACGTAATGTGACTGGCATTTTATGTCGGAGTACCATGCGGATATTGGATAAAATCCTTTGGTAAGAACCTTTTCCAGAAGCCAAATGGCGGACTTTGTCATGGGTCTCTTCATTACCGTCCAAGGTGATTTGAAAAGAGACAGCATTGCACAAGTGTAAGGTTTCTAATTGGGATATGATGTCCTCTGAAAGTAGATAAGAGTTGGTAACGAAACTTGTGCTAAACAATTTACAATGTTGTACACATAGTTCATCTGCCTGAAATAACAGAGGCCAAACAGATTGTTCAAAGCTTAACAGTGGCTCACCGCCAAAGAAAGCTATGTGTACTCTTTTTAATTCCGGTCTTGCTACTTTTTTCCGGATTAAATTAAGCAGGGCTGAAATCGTCTCGGAAGTCAAATTGGTATTTTCTCTATGCTTCTCATAACAATACCAACAACGCATGTTGCAATCCAAAGTGGAATTGACAATAATGTTGAGGCTGTCGCCTTTCTCCTCTTCCTCTTTCCACTTCCTGATGACTTCTTCTGCCTCGTTCACTTTATTGTCCACAATGAACTGTTCCCGAAGCAGGTAGTCGTAAAATTCAGGATGGATGTCCTGGATGTGGTCTACATCACCGGATTCCAACCATTCTCTCAACCGGTCTTCCAACACGGCCATCTTTTCCGTCCAACAATTGTACAAAACGTAATCAGAACCTCTCTTGATGACAAAAGAATACTTACTCAACTTCATGGCATATATTTTTAAAGTGAATTAAATTCAACGCATAACCGGCTACGCCCGACAGGCCGTCTGTCCAAAATGCTTCGTCCTTGGGAAGGAAATCGGGCACATCCGTAATATCACTGACGAGCAACGGGAGGGTAGCCCAATCGTCTTGCTCTAACAAGGCGGCCAACATCAGCACGGACACCCAACGGGCGTCCGGCTTTTCCGGACGGACTGCCAAGGCCGCTTTCGCGGCTTCCACCGTTTCGTGGATATAGGTCTCCGGAAATGTGACGGGAACGTGCATCCTCTTTTGATGGCCTATCCGGGCGGTGAGATAAAGCAACAGGCCGCCCAAACCGGTTTCGAGGGACAAATCCGTAAGGCGCAGGGGAGACAGCGACAAGGCGCGGCGGTCAGCCTCTGCCAATTCCTCTTCTACTTCCTCATACGTCACATACCCTTGTTCCCACAGGTAGATGAAAGCCCAACCGATACCGAATATCCCGTTTCGGAAAGTCAACGGCAGTTCTCCCTTGGGGATTTCTTCGCATATCCGGTTGAACCACTCCGTGGCTTCGTCTTCATAACGCGTTTCGCCGGATTAGCGGAAGTAACTCCAAAACAGCAGCACGTATCCCGTCAGTCCGTCCATTAGCCCATAGGTGGATACTTGCCTGCAACGGGTCAGGCACGCTGATACGATATGCGCCAAGGAGGTGGACTTCCGGTCGATTTCTTTCTCCATCTCCCGGCTGACCTGCCGGTTGATGCCCATTACGAAAGGCCAGTCATGTCCTTGGAAGGTACGGAAAAAGGATTTCAGTCCTTCGTTGCGTGCCTTGTACCATTCCATCCATTTCAGGGCTTTTCCGTAGGCATCCCCGTTCCGCAACCAGGCCAACGCGAATGTCTTGCACTTCAATGAGGTGGGGAAGAGCACCTCGGCCACAAACAAATAATTGTACAGGATTTGCGATGGATAGACGGTGTAGGAGAACCGGTCTTTATAGATATGGCCGATTTCCACTTCCGGCACAAGGCGGCAGCCTCCGCCCTCCAACCACGCCTTCAGGCTTACATAGAGTTCCTCGCAGCCGTAATGTACCAATCCTTGGAAACCTTTCAGCTTGTCCCAATAGGTTTTGCTCCCGGCATATCCTGCACCGAGAATACAAGGAATCCGGTTGTCCGTAAGATGAAGGGCTTTCTCGCGGCAAAGCCATGAAACGGAAGGGATGGTCTCGCCTCCGTGGAAAGACAGGTATGCCCCAAAAGTGCGGATGTCCGTCGTGTCTTTTATCCGGCCCTCTTCCTTTTGCAGGACGCGGGTCTGGCAGCAAAGCAAACGATGGTCGTTTTCCTGCAAAAGGCGTAACAGAATCCGGTGCCAGCCGGAGATGTAGAAACGCATGTGGGCATCCAACAGGAGGAAGTAAGGGCTACGTGCGCTGCGGATGCCTTTTTCCTTGGCTGCGGCCGCCCCGATGCGGATGGAGTTACGGATGTAATGCGCCCCGTATTGCCGGGCGCAGGCGACATAGTCCCATCCATCATCGGAACAGTCGTCCACGAGAATGACCTCCACTTCGTCCCCGACGGTCTGCCGGATGCTCTCCAAAGTGTTCCCCACCTCTTCCCTTTCATTATAAAAAGGTATGACCACGGTAAGCGGGAGATTGCTGAGGGGAATTTCCACCTCTTCGAGTGCTACGGCTTGTTCCTTTTCGGCCCATAACCGGCCGTATTTGTCCTTCAAGGCCATGGCGTGGGCTGCTTGGATTTCCTTATACTTACAACTGATTTGTTCAGGATTGAAACGGTAGTGCACCACAATCTTGTCCAGATTGCGGATACGCAATCCGCCCAACAGGGCATCCAACCACAGGTTGTAGTCTTCGGCGTAAATGCCTTCGCTACGGTAGGACAGGTGGTGCGACACCCAACTTGACCTGCGGATGAAAGACGTGGGATTGGCTACATAGCATTGTTCCAGCATTTGAGGCATGGTGATGTCCGTGCCCGCAGGCAGGATGCAATCGTACTCCCCGGCATTGAAACAGTGCATGTGCCCGCCCAAGATGTCGGTTTCGGGGTGCGCTTCCATATATTCGTATTGAGCCTGTAAACGGTCGCTGACCATTATGTCGTCCGCATCCATACGGGCAATGTATTTGCCGAGGGCATTGTTGTACAGAAGGTTCAGGGAGGCAATATAGTCGTGCCGGTGACGAATGAGCCGGATTCTTCTGTCCGGATAAGAACGGATAATATCCACAGTATCATCTGTGGAGCCATCGTCCACAATCAGCAGTTCATAATCGGAGAATGTCTGGGACAGGATGCTGTCCAAGCATTCACGCAAGAACGGTGACGCATTGTAAGTCACCATGCAGACGGATATGGAAGGGACGTGCTTGTTCATGGTCGGGAGATATTTTGTGATGGGCTTTCAGCCAAAAGGTTGCGATAGTAGGCGATGGTCTGTTGCAATCCCTCACGGAGGGATATCCGGGGGTGCCAGTCCAATGCCTGCCGTGCCAATGTGATGTCCGGATTGCGCCGTTTCGGGTCGTCGGCGGGGAGAGGACGGAGTACCATCCGTGACTGGCTTCCTGTCAGTTCAAGAATCCGTTCGGCAAACTCCAGGATGGTATGTTCTTCCGGATTGCCGAGATTGACCGGTCCGGTGAAGCCGTCCGGGGTGGACATCATACGTTCCATGCCCCGAATCAGGTCGTCCACGTATTGGAAACTCCGGGTTTGCATGCCGTTGCCGTAGATGGTGAGGTCTTTGCCTTGCAAGGCTTGCAGGATGAAGTTGGAAACCACACGTCCGTCGTCACAGGCCATGCGCGGCCCGTAGGTGTTGAAAATGCGGATGATTTTCACCGCTACGCCATATCTCCGGTGATAGTCCATGCAAAGGCTTTCGGCACAGCGCTTGCCCACGTCATAGCAGGAACGGATGCCGTTCGGGTTGACGTGCCCCCAATAACTTTCGGGCTGTGGGTGGACTTCCGGGTCGCCGTAGACTTCACTGGTAGAGGCTTGGAGGAACCGGCAATGGTTTTCGCGTGCCAGTTCCAACAGGTTGAGCGTGCCGATGACCGAAGTCTTGGTGGTTTCAATGGGGGAGTCCTGATAGTGTATGGGAGAAGCCGGGCAAGCCAGATTATAGATTTCATCGATACCTTTTATCATATAGGGCATGGTGATGTCGTGTTCCACTAATTTGAAGTATGGGTGGTTCGTTAAGGCTGACACGTTTTTGGGATGTCCCGTCCGGAAGTTGTCCAGACAGATGACCCTATCACCTTTATGTAGCAGGTATTCGCAAAGATGGGAACCTATGAATCCGGCTCCTCCGGCTATGATGACGTGTTTCATGATACCTCCGTTTTGGTTAGTCCAAATGTAGGAATAAAAACAAGGATGGAAGGAATGTTTCGGAAAAAATGACTGTATGAAGTCTTATTTTTATCCAAAAGGGTAATTTTTTGACCGGGAAAAGAATGAAAAGGCCTGTGCTTTCATCGGAAGGCACAGGCCGGAAGGGGAAGAACGTTGTCGTCGGCACTATATCAAATGGTGTTGGAGGCAGAGTTGGCAGAAACTTCTGAAATTTTTTGTTCCGCTTTTTTTTAACAGGTTACGCCGGACTTTCTTGACAGCGTCAACTCCCCGGCATATTTCTTCAGCTGTTTCTTGGAGGGACATGCCTTTTAAGCCGCAGAAGATGACTTGTTTTTCTATTTCGCTCAAGGTGATGAAAGTAAATTCCGACCATGCTTTTTCTTTCAGGGAATAGAAAAATGCAGAGGGGATACCTTGGTGTTTGCGAAGGAACACTCTTCCTGTTTCATTACATGCTGCAGGGGTCATTACACAAAGGGCCAACCATAATTTACCATGGCAGAGCTTTAATGGAGCGATTCTTTGGTTGACCAGGATTTTGAAGCTTTCTTTCTTCAAATGGAAGTTGTAATAGAGGGAATACTCCATTTTGTCTTGTTCCGGCAGTTGGTTGAAACGCTCAAATCCCGCGCGTGTGATTTCAAATAACATGGGGGCTTCGTTTTTGGGGATACACTTGAGGTAAAAGTCAAATCCCATACGCCGGACTTCTTGTGGTGTGTATCCGCATAAAAAGCAATGGTTTTCGAACACATGGTAAAATTCCATTTTATAGAAATCAATAATGTA
>OKSW01000172.1_pt1 | contig 28488 bp, 27 predicted proteins | sample 1606351 | NCBI WGS metagenome assembly OKSW01 (sample SAMEA3879565, study PRJEB24766) | human gut metagenome | biome: human-associated habitat; feature: feces | place: USA | collected 1985/1987 | reverse complement strand
GGTCGAATTCACGAAGACGGAGGACGCGCAGCACCAGTTGGACGTGAACTTCTTCGGTATGGTGCGCATGAACCGGCAGGTGCTGCCGGTGATCTGCATCTGCGGCAGGCCGCAGGCGGCGCGGACCGTCTGCGGCTCCCAGGACACCGGGGCTGTTACCTCCACAGAGCGCTCCGCGCACACCGGCGTCCCGCTCTCGTCCAGGTACAGTACCCGCAGCCGCACCGTACACCGCAGGGCCGGGCTGCCGCCCTCCTGCACCACGCTGACGCCGCCGCAGTCTGCCGCCGTCAGATACGCAAAGGGCCGGCCCTGGCCGAACTCCAGCTGCTGCACTGCCTCCTGGGTGGGGGTCTCCCGCCGCCAGGACACCGGCAGGTCTGTCTCCTGCCGCTGCACCCGGGCCACCTGCCGCAGACTGTACAGGTCCTCGATACAGCTGATCTGCTGCCTGCGCCTGACAAACAGCGCCGCGCATACCGTGACGGTGATGCCGAACGCGGGGCCGTTTTCCGTCCGGAGCACCCGGGCCTCGCTGTGGACCCACGGAATACGGGCTTCCACGTCCGCATCCTCCGGCAGGTCCAGGCCGTCCAGCAGCTGGGAGAAGGGCAGCGCGGTCCGATAGGCCGCCAGCTCCTGGTTGTCTCCGCGGTACAGAACGCACACCTCTGCCTGACCCTTTACCACCAGGCGGCTGCCTACCCGCCGGCATTCCTCCACCCGGGCGGCGGCCTGCTCCATCAGTACGTCCTCCGGCGGCGGGCCCTCCGGCACGGCCTCCTGCGTGAAGGAAAATTCCCGTTCTTCCACCGCCGTCAGCAGCTCCAGCTCCGTCTCCTGCCGCCGCACCCGCAGGGCCGGGTCCTCTCCGACGCCGCAGCACAGCCGCTGCCTCCGGTTGGCATAGCCGGACACGGTGAATTCCGGCATCACACGCAGATACAGCTTCCGGGCCGTGACGGCCCGGGCCTCGGCCAGCAGCAGCCGCCCGGCAACGCACACGGCGGTGCAGCCCATGAGCCGTTTATCCTCCACCTGGCAGGAAAACGGCACCTCCATGGACAGGCTCCGCAGGCCCGCGCTCTCCTCCGAGGTGTACAGCACCGTCAGCACCACGCTGCCGCTTACGGTGAGCTGCTGACCGGTCAGGTGCTTTTCCCGCAGCCGCAGCTGACCCACCGTGTCCACGATCCGGGCCATATCCGGGCAGTATTCCGGGATAGCGGTCTCCATGGACTCCTCCTGGGTAGTCACCAGGTCGCCTACCGGCTCACAGCCGGTGACTTCCGTAAATTTCAGCTCCAATTCCATGCGTTTCCCGTCCTCTCCTTGTTTTCACTGTCCCAAGGCTATGCGGGAGAACACCGGGTTATTCCCGGATGCCGAACATCCGCCGCAGCAGGCCCCGCAGACACCGGGGCGCTTTCCAGATCACGATCTTCATGGTTGTTACCTCCCGTCCTTTAAGCATACGATCCCGCAGGCGATCAGCAGAAACGCCACCAGGAACATCAGCGCACCAACCGGGAAGATGGCGGCGATCAGGATCCCCAGCCCCAGGCCCAGTGCGCACACGCCGATGACCGCGCCGCAATTTCCCCGTCTCATGTATCTCCCTCCTCTGCCACAGTATATGCGGCGCGGCTCCCTCTTGCGCCGGGACGGAAAATACGGTACAATAACGCCAAAAGGAGGGAAGGCAATGAATTTGCTATATGCGCTGGAGCGCCTGCGGACCCCGTTCTGGGACGCGGTGTTCTCAGCAGTCACCCATCTGGGTGAGGAGACCGTGTTCATGGTGGCGGCGATCCTGATCTTTTGGTGCGTCAGCAAGGAGGAGGGGTATTACCTGCTGCTGATGGGCTTTTTCGGCACGGTAGTGAACCAGTTTCTGAAGCTGCTGTTCCGCATTCCCCGGCCCTGGGTCCGGGACCCGGATTTCACCATTGTGGAGAGTGCCCGGGCGCAGGCCACGGGCTATTCCTTCCCCAGCGGCCACACCCAGAATGCCGTGGCTACCTTCGGCGGCATCGCCCGGTCCACCCGGCGGCCCTGGGTCCGGTGGACCTGTGTGGCGGTGCTGCTGGCGGTGTCGTTTTCCCGTCTCTATCTGGGGGTGCATACGCCCCTGGATGTGGGGGTGTCCTTCGCCGTGGCCGGGGTGATGGTGCTGGCGCTGTATCCCCTGATCCGTCAGGCAAGCCGCAGGCCCCGCCTGATGGCGGGACTGCTGGCCGGGATGCTGCTGGCAGGCACCGCGTACCTGGTGTTCGCCTATGTGCATCCCTTCCCGGCGGACGTGGATCCGGCCAACCTGACCTCCGGCCGGGAAAACGGCTGGAAGCTGCTGGGGGCCACGGTGGGCTTCGGCATTTCCTGGTGGCTGGACCGGCGGTATATCCACTTCGACACCCGGGCCGTGTGGTGGGTGCAGCTTCTGAAGGTGGTGCTGGGCCTTGCGCTGCTGATGGGCATCCGGGCAGGGCTGAAGGCACCCTTGCTGGCGCTGCTGCACAGTCCCGGTGTGGCCGGGGCCGTGCGCTATGGCATTATGGTGCTGTTCGCCGGTGCACTCTGGCCTGCCGCGTTCCGCTATATGGCCCGCTGGGGGCGAAAGGCGTGATATGAAGAAAAGCAGTGCCGCGGCACTGCGCCGTAGCACTGCTTTTTTGGCTTGTCAAAAAGGGGCGACACTTTTTTTTGACAATTTGTGCTGGAAATCCTCGGCATCCATCCGCAGCCGGTAAAAGTTCTGGAGCCACTCCGGCTGTTGGGAAACAGTGTCCCGCAGAGCGGACAGGGTTCGCTTGCCCACCCGGCGATCCAGAATCGCCAGCATCTGGACCAGGGGGTCTTCTGAGTGAAGGCTGGCCGCAATGCCCTGTGTTCGGTAGGCGGCTAACGCATCGCAGAACTCATCATCGGTGTACGCCGTCCGGCGGGAACGGGGCACCTCGTCCAGCAGCATCCACAGGCCGTCCCAGTATTCCCCCAGGCCCACAGGCCGGGGACCGGGCCGATAGCCGTTATCCAGGAACCAGGTGTTGACGGTCTCCAGAGAAAAGTGCTTTACTGGCCTTCCGTCGATGCATATTTCAAATATCCGGGAGCCGTCCATCCCCACATAGGCAGTGCAGCCGTAACGCACCCGGCCATAGAGACAGGGTGCCAGCATATCATGCTCCAGATATCGGCGCATGCCGCTCCATGAGCCTTCATACTTGCCCATCTTATTTCTCCAGCACGAAGCGCATTTCCACGGGGTTGTGGTCGGAGTAGGCAAAGGCCAGGTTCACAACGCCGCTGTCCGTTACCGTCACGTTGTCGGACACCAGGAAGCCGTCCACCGTCAGCACATACTGCCCCTGGTGATAGGGACCGTCGGCATTGCGGCAGCTGGGCACGGGATTCTGCGGGTCCAGAGGGGCCACCAGGGAGATATTGTACCCGTTGAAGGTGTCCTCCGGAATGGGCTGGGCCCAGGTGTATTCCTGGTCCGCCTCGCCGAAGTAGGCGGCGGAGTCACCCAGCAGGTCCTTGTTGAAGTCGCCGCCGGCCACGCACCAGTTGCCTGCGGCATACTCCCGCTGCATGTCGTCCAGCAGCAGCTTCAGCTGCTCCATGGCGATGGTGCCGTCGGAGGTGTAGGCCGACAGGTGCAGGTTATACAGCACCAGCTCGCCGCCGTCTGCCACCGGGATGCGGTGTACGCTGTAGCACCGGTCCAGGTCCACCAGCTTCATCAGGCTGTTTTCGATGGGCAGCTCCACCCGCCGGGCGCTGTCCACCGTCAGAGAGGACAGGGTCATCAGCCCCGACACCGACGCCCCGTGGGGGTGGCGCAGGGGATACATCAGGAAGGGGGAATCATAGTTCTGTGCCCAAGTCCCGTCATATTCCGGCAGGGCCTCCCGCAGCAGGGCGGCCTCGTCCACATGATAGCTGCGGGTGGAATCCCGGTCCACCTCCTGGATGAGATAGAAGTCCGCGTGCTGCTGGGACAGGAAGGCTCCAATGTTTCCTATGTTGGCCGTCAGGCGCTCCTGGGACCAGGCCCAGGATTCCGTTCCGCCGTCCATGAAAAAGCCGTAGTCCGGCTCATACGCGCCGAAGCCAATGTTGTAGGACAGCAGATGGTATTCACATCCGGTCTGAGCAGGCTGGGACACCTGACGGTCTACCTCCAGGTCCATATCCCCCAGCCGATGATAGTCAATGAGCACATACGCCAGATAGCTGATGACCACCAGCAGCACAGCCGCCAGCACCAGCAGCACGATCTTCAGCGGTTTTTTCACGAAACGCGCCTCCTTGTTTACAAAAGTCCATGCATCCATTATAATCGAAGTCAGAACATTTGGAAAGAGGTTTTTTCGTGAAACGATTTGCCATCCGATTCAACGCACCGGTGGTGCTGAGCTTTGCCATCCTCAGCCTGCTGGTGCTGGTGCTGGACTCCGCCACCGGCGGAGCCTCCACGGCCCGGCTGTTCTGCGTCTACCGGGCGCCCCTGACGGACCCACTGACGTATGTGCGGTTTTTTACCCACGTTCTGGGCCACTCGGGCTATAGCCACTATATGAGCAACATGCTGCTTCTGCTGCTGGTAGGGCCGGGGCTGGAGGAAAAATACGGCAGCCGGAATCTGCTGGCAACGATCGCGGTCACCGCCTTTGCCACGGGGCTGGTGCAGTTCCTGCTGTTTCCCCACTCCGCTCTGCTTGGCGCCAGCGGCGTGGTGTTTATGATGATCGTTCTCTCGTCCTTTACGGAGATGAAGAAGGGCGGCATTCCTCTGACCATGCTGCTGGTGGTGGCCCTTTACTTAGGCAGCGAGATCGCCGACGGCCTTACCAGGACGGACAATGTGTCCCATCTGACCCACATTGTGGGCGGTGTGTGCGGCATTTTCTTCGGCTTCCGGCTGGCTAAGGCGAAAAAGCACTGATCCTGCGCGAAAAAATGTCCTCCGGCTTATAGCCGGAGGACGCGCTGCTTTCAGGGCTTCAGGGCGCTGACGCCGCCCATGATGATGCCGCCTGCCAGTTGGGCCATCTCATCCGGTGATTCCTGCCCGCCCTCCCGCAGCCAGGCCAGCGCCAGGTTCAGGTTGCCTGACACGATAAACGAACAGAAGCTGTTGAGCCGCTGCCGGTCTCCCGGATAGAACAGAGACAGGAAATCAAAAAGAAAGTTGTCCCGCAGAATGCGGCAGATGCGGTCGGTATAGGCAATGTCCCCGTTGGGACCCAACAGCACCCGGCACAGATCTGCATTGTCCCGGATGAACCGGTACAGATTCCGCAGAAAGGGAAACTGACCCGGTGCGGAGTCCTCGGGCCTGTGGCTCTTGCACAGGTCCGCCAGCCGGTCGGCCATTTCATCCTCCAGGCGCTGCAAAAGGTCGCCAACGTCCCGATAGTGGATGTAAAAGGTGCCGCGGTTGATATCCGCCCGCTCCGCCAGCTCCCGCACAGAGATGTTCTTTGCGCTTTTTTCCACCAGCAGCTCCATCAGCGCCAGACGCAGCTGACTTTTCGTTTTTCGCACCCGACGGTCCGTACCGGACTGTTCCATATCCACATTCCCCTTTGTTGGCTTTTTAACGATCTATCTGACCTGTATTCTAACATAGACGCTGACTGATAATCAACAGTTTGTTGAGCTTTTTGACAAAATATTCCCGTCTATCCAACGCCATCGGTGCATACAGTAGTACACCAGACAAGATGTTATGGAGCAGGAGGAATGGACCATGAATCAGTCCGCATCCATTTATCAGGATATGGCGACCCGCACCGGCAGCAGTATCTATATCGGCGTGGTGGGTCCGGTACGCACCGGAAAATCCACCTTTATCAAACGGTTTATGGAGACCCAGGTGCTGCCCAATATCGACGATAGCTACCGCCGGGACCGGGCGCGGGATGAACTGCCGCAAAGCGGCTCCGGCCGCACCATCATGACGGCGGAACCCAAATTTGTTCCGGAGGAGGCGGTGGAGGTCTGCATGGAGGAGGGGGTCACGTTCTCCGTGCGGCTTATTGACTGCGTAGGCTACATGGTGCCCGGCGCTGTGGGACAGTATGAGGATCTGTCGCCCCGGATGGTCATGACCCCCTGGTTTGACCACGAGATCCCCATGACTGAGGCGGCGGAGCTTGGCACCAGGAAGGTCATCTGCGACCACTCCACCGTGGGCATTGTGGTCACAACCGACGGCAGCGTCACGGAGATCCCACGGGAGGATTATCTGGAGGCCGAGGAGCGGGTGATTCGGGAGCTGCAGGAGCTGGGAAAACCCTTTGTGGTGCTGCTGAATTCCGCCCAGCCCCAGAGTCCCCGGGCTCAGTCTATCGCCGCTGATATCCAGCGCCAGTACGACGTCCGGTGTCTGCCGGTGAACTGTCTGGAGCTGGGGGAGCCGGAGATCACCGAGCTGCTGCGGGGGCTGCTGTATGAGTTTCCGCTGCGGGAGCTGGATCTGTTCCTGCCCACCTGGGTGGAGGCCCTGCCGCCGGACCATCCCATCAAAACCGGCGTATATCAGGCGGTGCGCCGGGAGACGGCAGACCTGGCCCATGTGCGCCAGCTGCGGGATTGCCTGTCTGCTCTCCAGGGGGAGGGGAACATTTCCGCCTCATCTGTCCGCAGCCTGAATTTGGGCGTGGGCATCGCCGCGGCAGACCTGGACCTGCCGCGGGGGCTGTTTTATGAGACGCTCAGCCGGCAATCCGGCCTCACCGTCACCGATGACGGCGACCTGATGCAGCTGCTGACCAGCCTGGCCGCTGTCCGGAAGGAGTATGACCGGATGGCCCCGGCCATGCAGGCGGCGCTGGACACCGGCTATGGCATCGTAATGCCCAGCGTGGAGGACCTGAACCTGGAGGACCCGGAGATCGTCCGCCAGGGCGGACGATACAGCGTCCGCATGAAGGCCAGCGCGCCCTCTGTTCACATGATACGCGCCGATATTGCCACCACGGTATCGCCGATCGTAGGCAATGAAAAGCAGTCCGAGGACATGGTGAATTACCTGCTCCAGGAGTTTGAGGGAGACACCAGCAAGCTCTGGCAGTCCAACATTTTCGGCCGCAGCTTCAATGAGATCGTGGGCGACGATCTGCAGGCAAAGCTGCGCCGGATGCCCACGGATTCCCAGAAAAAAATGCGGGAGGCGCTGGAGCGCATCATCAACGAGGGAAGCGGAGGTCTGATCTGCATCATTCTGTGATTTTTCCCGGCAGGGACCGTTTTGCGGCGGTCCCTGCCGCATTTTATACGGAATATATTGCATAAAATGCTTGAATATTTGGAAAAAGTGTGCTAAAATACTTAATTACTGAACAGCGGCGCAGTATCCTAGTCGGATCTGCCGTCTTGTAAGAAGGGCCTAAAAATCCTTTAAAGGGCACAACTGTGAAGTCCCTGGTGCCTGCTGCTTACGCCCAGTTTGGGGTGGGTGCTGGGGGGAGACGTGGGAGCCCCCGCGTCTGCGGTGGTAGGGCGCCCTCCAATGGCATGGAGGACCCGACCCTGCTACCGTGGAGACCTGCTGTTGTGCACAGGCGTACTCCCTCTGTGGTCAAGCGACCTGTGTACGAGGCAGATGATGAACCTGCAATGCGGTGCTACCCGGCTTCACTGCCGTAACGCTGTGTGCAGAGTAGCCTGCCTTGCGTGGGCACGGTGGATAGGGAAGTGGAAGCACCGGTCTCCCCGGCCAGGGAGACTGTGTTGATTCCCTTGAAACCCTGGCTGCAAAAGAGGCTAAGAGACGGTCTGACCGCTGTGGAAATCACCTAGGCTGTCCTCACGGGACATCGGAGGGATTGCAGTGCGGACTAAGTGGCAATCGGGTCCCATGGCCGGCAACACCATGGCGCAGCGCCTAACGGGAAACCGCCTGACCGGCGACGGAAGGCGCGCTGCGGGGAAATCCAACCCGTACCTAAGCCGTAAGATTAACCTTCGGCGTTGCCCTGTTCAGTGTACTATAACAACAAAGCGAGGGATCTACTCTTGAGCGAACGCGACAGGAGCAAGGACAAAAACGGCGGGAAAAAGAAAAGCGGCCGGGGCTGGGCTCTGCGGGTGTTTCTGCTGGCTGTGGTGCTGTCAGCCCTGCTGAGCTTTTTCTCCTCCACCGCTTTGGAGGGGACCGGCTATATCGTGGCGGCGCTGGTGCTGGCCGTGTTCATCGGCCTGGGCATCGTGTTCGACATGATCGGCGTGGCCGTTACGGCGGCAGACCCCAAGCCCTTCCACTCCATGGCTGCCCACAAGGAAAAGGGCGCACGGGAAGCCATCCGTCTGCTGCAAAATGCCAACCAGGTGTCGTCCGTGTGCAACGACGTGGTGGGCGATATATGCGGCATCGTCAGCGGTTCCACGGCGGCGGTGATCGTCACGCATCTGCAGCGGGACTTCAGCACCTCGTCGGTGCTGATCTCCATCGGAGCCACAGCACTGATTTCCGGCATTACCATCGGCGGCAAGGCCTTGGGAAAGACCGTGGCCATCAACCAGTGCACCAGCGTGGTGTACCGGGTGGCCCGCATCATGCACGCCCTGCATCTCTCACGCTGAAATGGAGCGATATACTTGATTTTAGACCGCATAGACAGCCCCGCCGATGTGAAGGGGCTCAACGAGAATCAGGCCCGCCAGCTTTGCAGTGAGCTGCGGGGTTTTCTCCTGGATGAGGTATCCAAAACCGGCGGACACCTGGCCTCCAACCTGGGGGTGGTGGAGCTGACGGTAGCCATTCACCGGGTGTTTGACACCGCCGTGGACCGGCTGGTGTTCGACGTGGGGCACCAGTGCTATGTGCACAAGGCGCTGACCGGACGGCGGGAGCTGTTTGATACCCTGCGGCAGTTCGGCGGCCTGTCCGGCTTCCCCAAGCCATGGGAGAGCGTTCACGATGCGTTCATTGCCGGACACGCCTCCAACTCGGTGTCGGTGGCTCTGGGTATGGCCCGGGCCCGCACGCTCCAGGGAAAGGATTACAGCGTCCTGGCCCTGATCGGCGACGGCGCCATGGGCGGCGGACTGAGCTTTGAGGGGCTCAACGACGCCGGAGCCAGCGGCGAGCCGCTGATCGTGATCCTCAACGACAATGGCATATCCATTGCACCCAATGTGGGGGGGCTGTCCCGGCATTTGTCCCGGCTGCGCAGTACGCCGGGATACTACGAGTTCAAGCGCCGCTATCGCCAGATGCTTACCGGCAGTCAGACCGGTAAGCGGGTCTATGCCATGAGTCACGAGGTAAAAACGGCTCTGAAAAATTCCCTGCTGCCCGGCAGCACGGTATTTGAGAACATGGGCTTTACCTATATGGGGCCGGTGGACGGCCACGACGTGGAGACGCTGACCCAAATGCTGGTGCTGGCCCGGGATATGCGCCGGCCGGTGCTGCTGCATGTGCATACCGTCAAGGGAAAGGGCTATCCCTTTGCCCAGAAGGAGCCCGGGCAGTTCCATGGCGTGGCTCCCTTTGACGTAAAAACCGGAAGAGCCCTGAAACCGTCAGGGGAGAACTTTTCTCATGTATTCGGACAGGAGCTTCTGTCCCTGGCCCGGGAGGATGAACGGATCTGTGCCGTCACTGCCGCCATGGTAGAGGGCACAGGCTTGACGGATTTTTCCAGAACGCTGCCCCGGCGCTTTTTCGACGTGGGGATCGCCGAGGGCCATGCGGTGGCCATGTGCGCCGGTATGGCCCAGCAGGGCATGGTGCCGGTGTTTGCGGTGTATTCCAGCTTTTTGCAGCGGGGATATGATATGCTGCTGCACGATGTGGCGCTGAATCATCTCCATGTGGTGCTGGGCGTGGACCGGGCGGGGCTGGTGGGAGCCGACGGCGAGACCCACCATGGCTGCTTTGACCCCATGTACCTGTCCCAGGTGCCGGGGATGACGGTGCTGTGTCCTGCCAGCTTTGCGGAGCTGCGGCGGATGCTGCGGCGTGCGGTGGAGGAATTGGACGGCCCCGTGGCGGTGCGGTATCCCCGGGGCGGCCAGGGCCGCTATCAGGATGACGGCGGCGACGGAACGTTTGTGTGTCTGCGTGAGGGCGATGATGCCGCCATCCTGACCTATGGCATTCTGGTGAACCAGGCTCTGGATGCGGCGGAGCTTCTGGCGCAGAAGGGAATCCGTGTCCGGGTGGTGAAGCTGAATCAGATTTGCCCGCTGGACAGTAAGCAGGTAAAGGACGCTCTCTCCGGTACGGAGCGGCTGCTGGTGCTGGAGGACTGCATGGCCACAGGCTGCGTGGGCCAGCGGATCGCCGCCATTCTGGCCCAGGAGCGGATGGAGCCCCGCTGTCTGACGCTGAAGAATCTGGGCGGCCGGTTTGCCCCCCAGGGTACGGTGGACCAGTTATACAAAGCCTTCGGTCTGGACGCCCGGAGCGTAGCCCACAGCGTGGAGGTGATGCTGCATGAGCAATAAGACGAGATTGGATGTGCTGCTGGTGGAGCAGGGCTTGGTGGAAAGCCGCCAGAAGGCCCAGGCCGTTATCATGGCCGGCAGTGTGTTTGTTGACGGTCAGCGGGTGGACAAGCCTGGCACGGCGGTGCCCAATACCGCCGCCATCCAGGTGCGGGGCCATGCTTTGCCCTATGTCAGCCGGGGCGGTCTGAAGCTGGAGAAGGCCATGCAGACGTTTCCCCTGACCATGGACGGCAAGGTCTGCGCCGATATCGGCGCATCCACCGGCGGCTTCACGGACTGCATGCTGCAAAACGGGGCCACAAAGGTCTACGCTGTGGATGTGGGCTACGGCCAACTGGACTGGAAGCTCCGGGGAGACCCGCGGGTGGTGTGCATGGAACGCACCAACGCCCGCTATCTTACCCATGAGCAGATCCCAGAGGAACTGGACTTTGCGTCGGTGGACGTGTCGTTTATCTCCCTGCGGCTGATCCTGCCGGCGCTGGACGGACTGCTGTCCCCGGAGGGAGAGGCCGTGTGCCTGGTGAAGCCCCAGTTTGAGGCGGGCCGGGAAAAGGTCGGCAAAAAAGGCGTGGTCCGGGACCCGGCGGTGCACCTGGAGGTGCTGGAGGCCTTTCTGGAGCATGCAAAGGAAAGTAACTTTACAGTGCTTGGAATTACATACTCGCCCATACGGGGACCCGAGGGAAACATCGAATATCTGGGCTATCTGCGCCACGGACAGGGGACACCCGGCGTATTTTCCCTGCCGGAGATCGTGGAGGCGTCTTACAGCCAATTGAAGGACTGAGGTGAGCGGCATGAAACCAAAACGCGTGATACTTTGTCCCAATCCGTATCGGGACAGTGAACTGAAGGTCTGCAAGCAGTCCCGGGATATGCTGGAGAGTCTGGGGATGCAGACCTCTGTGTGCCTGCCCTTCCAGCGGGAGGGGTATGGCGAGGAGCTGGGGATCCCCATGCGGCTCTTGCAGCAGGAGATCCGGTCGGCGGACCTGCTGATCGCCTTCGGCGGCGACGGTACCATTCTGCATCTGGCCCGGACCGTGGCGCTGCACAGCGTGCCGGTGCTGGGGGTGAACCTGGGAAGTCTGGGCTTTATGTCGGAGCTGGAGGTCAACGAGCTGGACCGGCTGCGGGATCTGGCCGAGGGCCGGTTTACCGTAGAATCCCGGATGATGCTGGATGCGTCGGTGCTGCGGGAAGGACGGCAGGTGTACAGCAACATCGCCCTGAATGACGCGGTGATCTCAAAGGGGTCCATCGCCCGGGTGGTGCGGCTGGATATCTTCACGGAGGAGGGACGCCTGACCCGGGTAGGCGGCGACGGCATCATCGTGTCCACCCCTACCGGCTCCACCGGATATTCTATGGCCGCCGGAGGCCCCATTGTGGAGCCCACCGCCAAAAATCTGCTGCTGACCCCGATATGTCCCCATTCCACCCGCTCGTCCTCCTACGTGCTGTCACCGGACCATGTGATCACCGTGGAAGCTGCGGATGCCAACCGGAAATTCGTCTATCTTTCCGTAGACGGCGGCAAAGCGTTTTCTTTGAAAAACGGAGACCAGGTGCGGGTGAGCACCTCAAAATACACCACAAAGCTGGTTCGTCTCTCCAAAAAGAGCTTTTGCGAAATACTGGACAAAAAAATGGGAACGGAGGCTTCTAAAAAATGAAAAACGACCGCCAGAACCAACTCCTCCAGATCATCAGCGAGGAGATTATCGAAACCCAGGAGCAGCTGCTGGAGCGGCTCCAGGCCAAGGGCATCAAGAGTACCCAGGCCACGATTTCCCGGGACATCAAGGAGCTGCACCTGATCAAGGAGCCAGCCGGGCAGGGAAAATACCGCTATGCCGTTTCCGCCCACCGCACCAAGCTGAATTTTGCCGACAAGCTGCGCACCATTTTCCGGGAGAGCGTCCTGACGGTGGACAACGCCCAGAATATCGTGGTCATCAAGACTCTGCCGGGTCTGGCCAATGCCGCGGGATCTGCCGTGGACGGTATGGACGTGCCGTATCTGGTGGGGTCCCTGGCCGGCGACGACACGGCTCTGCTGATCATGCGGGACACGGAAAGCGCCGTGGATTTTACGGAAGAAATCAAGGAAATGCTGCGCTGACAGCCAGAAAATCGCGCAGGACAGCGGAGGGATACGCAGATGCTGCAATTGCTCCACATTGAGAATATCGCCATCATCGAGTGCGCGGACATTGCGTTCCGGCCTGGCTTCAACGCCCTGACGGGCGAAACCGGCGCCGGTAAGTCCATTGTCATCGACTCCATCAGCGCCGTGCTGGGCCAGCGGACGTCCCGGGACCTGATCCGTACCGGGGCGGATATGGCCTTTGTCAGCGCGTGCTTTGCAGATGTTCCGCCCCGGCTGGGGGAGGACCTGGGCATTTCCTGGGAGGGGGAGCTGCTGCTGCAGCGGGAGATTCACGGCGATGGCAAAAACGTCTGCCGGGTCAACGGCCGCCCCGTCACGGTGACCCAACTCCGTACCCTGGGCAGCCGCTTGCTGAACATCCACGGCCAGCACGACGGACAGCAGCTGCTGGACGAGGAGCAGCACCTGCTGTATCTGGACAGCTTCGGCCGGACGGAGGGCCTGCTGACGGAATACCGCGAAAAATACCAGGCCATGGCCGCCTTGCGCCGCCAGATGCAGGCTCTGGAAATGGACGAGGCGGAGAAGGCCCGCCGGGTGGACACCCTGACCTATCAGCTCCAGGAGCTGGAGCGGGCCAAGCTGCGTCCCGGCGAGGAGCAGGAGCTGCAAAGCCGCCGGACACTGCTGCACAATGCGGAAAAATTCATTTCCGCTGTATCCGGGGCGGATTTCTGCCTCAACGGCGACGACGGCAGTGATGGCGCGGCCAATCTGGTGCGTCAGGCCCAGGAATCCCTGGCATCGGTACGGGGGCTGGACCCCGAGCTGGGAGAGCTGTACGACCGGCTGGAGGCTGCGTACAGTGAAATATACGACCTGGCGGATACCATCCGGGACAAGCGGGAGGATTTCGACTTTTCGCCCCAGGAACTGGACCGGGTGGAGGGACGGCTGGATCAGCTGTACCGCCTGAAAAAGAAGTACGGCCCCACGGTGGAGGAGATGCTGGAGTATCAGACCCGCTGCCGCCGGGAGCTGGACGACATACAGGATGCGGGGGACACCCTGCTGCATCTGGAAAAGCAGCTGAAGAAGGCAGAAAAGGCCGCCCGTCAGGCGGCGGAGGCCCTGTCACAGGCCCGGCATGAGGCTGCCGGACGGCTGGAGGAGCAGATTCTCACGGAGCTGCGGCAGCTGGATATGGGGAAGATCCGCTTTGCCATCTGCTTTACGGAGCAGGCCCTGGCGGAAAACGGCGCCGATCAGGTGCGCTTCCTGATGTCCGCCAACGTGGGCGAGGAGCTGCGGCCTATCCACAAGATCGCCTCCGGCGGTGAGCTGGCCCGGATCATGCTGGCCATGAAAAACGTGCTGTCGGAGCAGGATCAGGTGGGCACCATGGTATTTGATGAGGTGGATACCGGTGTGTCCGGACGAGCTGCCCAACGGGTGGCGGAGAAAATGGCCCGTATCAGCCGCACCAAGCAGGTGCTGTGCGTGACGCATCTGCCCCAGCTGGCCGCTATGGCGGATACGCACTTTTCTGTGGAGAAGGGGGAGCAGGACGGACGCACCTTTACCCGGGTGGTGCAGCTGGACAGAGCACAGCGGCAGCAGGAGCTGGCCCGCCTTACCGGCGGAGCGTCCATATCCGCCACCATGCTGGAGAGCGCCGGGGAGCTGCTGGACCAGGCGGACAAATTCAAAAAAACCTTGGCCTGACCCGTTGACAACGGGGAGAAGGAACGGTATAATACAAAGCAACTTCATATGCAACAGCGATGAAGGGAAGAAGTATCCGGCCGATGACGCCTGCAAAGAGAACCCCTGGACGGTGAGAAGGGGAGAGGCGGCGGCAGGAGAATACATCCCGGAGCAGCCTTCTGAACGGTCTCTCCTATTAGGAATGTGTCGGGTTCGCCCGTTACAGCGATAGGGTGTTGCTGCACCCGATGAGGCCGCATGCCGTGAGGCGGCGGCGAAGCTGAGGTGGTACCGCGATTTACGTCGCCCTCTGTCAACACGACAGGGGGCGTTTTTCTTGCCCCCTGGAAGCCAAAAATATCGGAAAGGAATCAGAAAACATGGGAATTTATGAAGAACTGGTGGCCCGCGGCCTGATCGCTCAGGTCACCAACGAGGATGAGATCCGCGAGATGATCAACAACGGCAAGGCCACGTTCTACATTGGTTTTGACTGCACGGCGGACTCCCTGACGGCTGGGCATTTCATGGCCCTGACCCTGATGAAGCGCCTGCAAATGGCGGGCAACAAGCCCATCGCCCTCATCGGCGGCGGCACCACCATGATCGGCGACCCCTCCGGCCGCACGGACATGCGCAAGATGCTCACCAAGGAGGACATCGACCACAACGCCGCCTGCTTCAAGCGGCAGATGGAGCGGTTCATCGACTTCGGCGAGGGCAAGGCCATCATGCTCAACAACGCCGACTGGCTGCTGAAGCTGAACTACGTGGACCTGCTGCGGGAGGTGGGCGCCTGCTTCTCCGTCAACAATATGCTGCGGGCCGAGTGCTATAAGCAGCGCATGGAGAAGGGCCTGAGCTTCCTGGAATTCAACTATATGATCATGCAGAGCTACGACTTCTACTATATGTTCCAGCACAACGGCTGCAATATGCAGTTCGGCGGCAACGACCAGTGGAGCAATATGCTGGGCGGCACGGAGTTGATTCGCCGGAAGCTGGGCAAGGATGCCCACGCCATGACCATCACCCTGCTGACGGATTCTCAGGGCAACAAGATGGGCAAGACCGCCGGCAACGCCGTGTGGCTGGATCCCAACAAGACCAGCCCCTTCGAATTCTATCAGTACTGGCGCAATGTGGGCGACGCCGACGTGCTCAAGTGCATCCGGATGCTGACGTTCCTGCCCCTGGAGCAGATCAATGAGATGGCCGAGTGGGAGGGCGCAAAGCTCAACGAGGCCAAGGATATCCTGGCCTATGAGCTGACGAACCTGGTTCACGGCGAGGAGGAGGCCGAAAAGGCCCGTCAGGCTGCCCGGGCACTGTTTGGCGGCGGCGCCAACGCTCAGGATATGCCCACCACCGAGCTCACCGGCGACGACCTGGGCAGCGGTGAGATCAATGTGCTGAATCTGCTGGTCCGGTGCGGTCTGTGCGCCAGCAAGGGCGAGGCCCGTCGGCTGGTGCAGCAGGGCGGCATCACCGTGGGGGACAAGAAGGTGGATTCCATCGACGCATCCTTCGGCTGCCAGGAATTTACCGGCGACGGCCTGATCATCCGCAAGGGGAAAAAGGTGTTCCACCGGGCGGTGCTCATCTGAGATAAAGATATCTGTCAACAAGAGAGTATTGCAAGATAAGAGAGAACGGCACAGCGTTGGCTGTGCCGTTCTCTCTTAAAATGATGAAAACAAAACCGGGAAACCATCACAGTTTCCCGGTTTTGGCACGCCGTGAGGGATTCGAACCCCCGGCCTTCTGGTCCGTAGCCAGACGCTCTATCCAGCTGAGCTAACGGCGCATGTCTCTTGACGACTTTGTTATAATACCACGATCTCACAGAAAATGCAAGCTTTTTTTTGAAAAATCTCAATAAAATTTCTGCGGGCGTATTCGGTCGAAGATGGAGGGATTCTGCCCCGCCGTATAAGGGACCTTTCCCCGGGAATACTGTTTTTATCCAAGTGACGGAGGCAGTAGGGGAATGCAGGGAAAAGTGGAGATCTGCGGCATCAACACCGCCAAGCTGGAGGTCTTGAAAAACGATGAGATGACGGAGCTTCTGCGGCGCACCAAGCAGGGGGACATGGACGCCCGGGAGCGGCTGATCCGCGGCAACCTGAGGCTGGTGCTGTCGGTGCTCCAGCGGTTCACCAGCAGGGGGGAGAACATGGACGACCTGTTCCAGGTGGGGTGCATCGGCCTGATCAAGGCCATCGACAACTTTGATATTACCCAGCCGGTACGCTTCTCCACCTATGGCGTTCCCATGATCGTGGGAGAGATCCGCCGCTATCTCCGGGACAACAGCGCCGTGCGGGTATCCCGCAGTCTGCGGGACACGGCGTATAAGGTGCTTCAGGCCCGGGAGCGGCTGCTGCGCCAGAGCCAACGGGAGCCAACCGTGGAGCAGCTGGCCCGGGAGCTGGATATCCCCCGGGAGGAGGTGGTGTTGGCCATGGACGCCATTGTGGACCCGGTGTCCCTGTACGAGCCCATTTACTCCGAGGGCGGCGACACCGTGTGCGTCATGGACCAGGTCAGCGATCGCCGCTGCACCGATGAGGGCTGGATCCAGCACATTGCCCTGAAGGACGCCATTGGTCACCTGACGCCCCGGGAGCGGAGCATTCTCATGCTGCGCTTTGGCCAGGGAAAGACCCAGATGGAGGTGTCGGCGGAGATCGGTATCTCTCAGGCCCAGGTGAGTCGCCTGGAAAAGGGGGCCATCCGCTCCATTAAGAAGGAACTGTAAGACGTGCAGCACCGCATAGCAGGATGCTATATACGAAAGTGTGACCCTAAATCAACCTGACAAGCCGGAGATTCAGCGGATTTTGTTTCTATGAATGCCCTTTTGATAAAACTTTTCGCCCTATATCCCAGCAAAAAAGTGATTGTATCTGCTTTCATTTCTACCATTAACCGTTTCTCACACAGCCATTTGGATAGTGCAATCTCAGTTTCCGTGAAAGCATAGCAGCCCAAATCTTTTTCATCATAAAGAAACCCCTGAATTAAATCCGTGGTGATACGCAGTTCATTACCGACAAGAAAAATGCAGACATCGTGATTTTGAAACCTCTTATCTGAGGAATCGAAGCATTTGGTAATAAGATATGGCTCCTGTACCCCGTAGTAATCCCGCAAATGGCCGCAGGCTTGAGACAGGATATTCTTTTTCATGGTGGACGGATGGAGGGATTCAACTTTTTCCCATAAAGGCGCGGTCAATCCGGCAGTCACGATTCCACCAACAACAAGAATGAAACAGCCGGCAATCATCTTCCCGATACCAGCAAGGAGATTCCAGAACCAACCATCTGACTGCGGAATTGATTTAAGCAGAAAAAAGCCCGCAGTGACGGCAGCAATAAAGATGATAAATGAAAGAACCGCGCTGAATCTTCGCCATATTTTCTCTTTTTGGAGGATACGCTTCTCACAGCGAATGAGGGATTTATATCGATCAGTCAGAGCATTATTTAGATTTTTGCATGTGTGGTTATACCGAAAGTATCGCATATTCTATCCTCCGTCCTTTGGCTGCTGGTATGGATAATCAGAGATAGCCTTTTTGCCCTTATCCTAACACACAAAGGGCAATTGTGCAATAACGGGCACAGCGCTGTCTGCTGTGCCCGTTATCGCTGCATCGCAGCATTGTCTTTTACTGTATGCCGCCTACCAGGATCAGAGTCAGCAGCATGTATGCAGCGCTGGCAGCAGCTGCAATGCCGCATACGATCATGCAGACGGTGCGCGGCCCACGGCGCAGGCAGGCCCGTCCTACGAAAAACCCGGCTGCCGCCAGGATGAACAGCACAGCGGCTCCCCAAAATGGCATGTTAATCACCCCTTCATAGCGTCCAGCAGGTCCGTAAAGTCCCGCAGCTGGCCCGCAAAGCGCTCCTTCATCTGATCCGCCCGGCCCTTTCCGGCGTCAAACAGCGGCTCGTCCGTCTGGATAGCCGCGAATACCCGTCCGTCGGCCTTGACGCTGAGATACACCTTGCCCAGGTGCAGCAGCTGGTCCATGACCTGGGGGGACAGCAGAGCCTGCGCCGCAGCAGGATCGCCGCATTGAACGCTGAACCGCTTGTCAAATTCCGGATCTTCCGAGGAAAAACCGTCCCGGCCCAGCAGCCGTGCCAGCTTTCCCTTGGGGGCGGCCTGCAGGTCGCAGGGGAGGGTGCGGCCCAGCTGCGCCGCCATCCAGCGTCCGTGGAAAACCGGCACCTCGTTGTTTTCCCAGTTTTGGGTGGCGGGGTCCTGATAGGGCTGCAGGTCCAGCAGCTCCAGATTGCTGATCTCCAGTGGCCGACCATGGTACCTGGCCCGGACCAGACCGCTGCCGCTCATACGCTCCGCCTGAGGCAGGGGCAGACCGGAGGCCTGGAGTGTTTCCTGGGAAATATGCTGCCGGGGCAGGTATTCCGCTTCCTGAAATACTGCGCGCAGCGCGTCCTGAGCCAATCCGACCTGGGCCGCACCCTGGAGCTTTTTCCCGCCTGACGCGCCCATAACGCCGCCGATGACGGCGATGATGACGCCTGCAGCGATGGCGGGCGTGGCGCTGAGAATCACTCCGGCCACAAGAATGACCACGCCGATGCCGGAGAAAACCTTGCCGAAGCCCGCCAGGGCACGGCCCTTCTGAATATTCTGTGTACTGTTATCCATGTGCTTGCTCCTCTCTTTCTGCACCAAACAGGACTTCGCACCGGCACAGGGCCTCGATGATCCCCTGCAAATACCGCAGCGATAGCCGGAATGCGTATCGCAGGCCGTTCAGATCCCTGACGGCCAGGTTGCCCTCCGGCAGGTCCATCACCGGCAGATTGGACTCCAGGGCCAGCACCAGCCGGTTTCCGTCCCAGCGCACGGCTGCCGGACGCCCCAGCTTTTCCAGCAGGGGCAGCAGACCCAGACCGTCCCGGTCATATGCCGCATCCTGCCGCCGGTACAAATATCCGCCGGCAGGGGCGCAGTGCGCCGTTTCACACACCAGCCATACGCCGCCGAACTGGCGGACGCTGCGGGACATGCTGTCGCTGACGTCCCGGCCCACATGCTCCTGGAACTCATGGGTCAGCTCCACGTTGGCCGCACCGAACCGGACGCCCTGGTGGACGCCCTGGCGGTAATTCTTCACCTGACACCTTTCCCAGGGCGGGGGAATCATGTCGTCCCGGCGGATGTGTGCCTCATCAATCACCAGCTCCGGCACGTTCAGGGGCGGGCCAAAGGCGTTCTCCGTTTCCGTGCGGAAGTAGCCGCCCATCTGCTCCCAGACCAGCCTTCGCTGGCGGCTCTGGCCCCAGAAGATACACCCGGCCCCGGAGAACAGAAGCACGAACAGGGCCGTAAGCCCCCAGCGGATGTCGCCTGACCGCCACCACACAACGGCTCCCACAAGGAAGCCCGGCACCAGCAGCACCGTGCCCAGGGTCTGGACCCGGCTCCATACCGCCAGCTGCCGCAGAAGCTCCTGCTCCGCCAGCGTCTCCCGATAGCCGCAACGGCAGGTGGTGCTTCCCTTTTTCAATCGCTCCCCACACAGGGGGCATTTGCTCTGTTTCATAGGCTTTATCCCCAATTGCTCATCCAGCTATCGCCCCAGTCCTCGGCGGGATCGTAGGGGATGGGGTCGAACCCGGCGGCATACACCGGGCCGTCGTCGCGATAGGCCAGCCCGTCCTCTGCCAGGGTGTAGCTTCCGGTAATGTAAAAGGCGTCGTGACCGTCGCTGTACCAGCGGCAATAGCCGTCCTCGTCGGTCTCAAAGTTGGCCCCCGGCAGGGCGGTATAGGCCGCTGCCTGGCCGTAGGGGTAGAACACGCCGGAGAAGCTGCCGTCCGCATCCTGGCCCAGCAGGGTGAACCGGTCCTTATCCAGGCCGGGGGACAGGTAAATGCGTCCGTTCATGGCCAGATACGGTCCCTTGCCGTCCTGGTCGTCCCCGATGGTGCCGCTGCCCATGGATAGTCTGGTGTAGCTCAGATACGCCATGCGGTCTGCGTCGATGACCAGGGTCTCACCCAGAGCGTTCTGCCACACGCCGCTCAGGTCCGAGAGCTCCCACAGGTCTATCCGGGCATCGCTGCTGCGGCGGAAGGTGAAGTGGTCGATGCTCTCCGCGTTTCCCCCGCTGCCGTTCTGATTGGGCAGCAGCACCCCGTCGTCCCGGAGAATAAAATCGTACAGGAAGCCGTCAAAGTCGATGGTAGGCACATCGGCAGCGGCGTCATAGGGACCCTGCCCCGTGCGGCCGGAGAAGGTCTGGTAGGTATAGCGGCCCTGGTCTGCCGAAAAGGACAGAATATTCCCCGAGGGGGACGTCCACTGGCCCTCCAGCTCTGCGGCATCCGTCACCGGATGCTGCCCCTCCGTCTGCTCGTCGGGGGACGGCGTATCTGCGCCGCCGCTGCACGCCGTCAGGGCCAGCACCAGCGCCAGCATGACTACCAGCCGGGATAGCTTCTTCATAGTGACCTCCTTACTCCGCCAGCGTGTCCATAAACTGGCCGTTGACCGCGTTCCAGTACCACACATACGTCTGGCACTGGCCGTCTACGTGGAAGGTCATCTGCATGTCGCTGTTGCCGTCGCCGTCCAGGTCGGTGAAATCCGTGTCCTGATAGCAGCCGGCGGCTCCGTCGATGGACTTCGGGAACACTACGCTGCCATAGAGCTCCTGCTCCGGAAGGTCGTAATAGAGCTTGGCTCCATCGTCGCTCACGCAGATGCACACATCGGTGCTATCGCCGCCACGGGTCAGGGTACCGGTGTCCTGGATGGTGCCCCAGGTGCGCCAGTCATCGCCGGCGATATCATCATCCGGGGTGGTCTCCTTGGGCCCGCAGGCCGCCAGGCACAGCACCAGACCGCACAGCAGCAGGAAAAGGCTGAATTTTCGCATGGTCTTTCCTCCTCAATATAATAAGTCCACTGTACATTCATTGTACAGTGGACTTACAAAAATTGCTATTAACCAAAGGTTAGGTTTTGCCGGCGGGGGAGGGGACTACTCCCGATGTATCCGCATGAATCCCCGGGCCCCCAGGGCCCGCAGGTCCGTAAATCCCAGGGACTCATAGAAGCTCACGGTCTTGGGGGTGTCGTCGGTGCAGAGCATCGTCTGGTATATCTGCGGCCAACGGGCCAGCAGCGCCTGCATCAGGGCGGAGCCGACGCCTCGGCGCTGCCAACGGGGCTGCACCAGGATATCCTGCACATACAGAATGGACGCGCCGTCGCCTACAGCGCGTAAAATTCCCACCAGCTGTGTGCCGTCGTAGGCCGCCAGCACATCCCTGGACCCGGCAAAGGCGTCCCGCAGCATGTCCGGCCGCTGGGTATAGTTGGTCCAGCCCACTGCCTCATACAGGGGGAGTATTTCCTCCGTGCAGTAGTGCTCATAGGGACGGATATGAAATGCTGTCATGATATGACCTCCTGCGTCAAATTTTTCATTTGCCGCAACTTACCGCAATCTCATGCACCTGCTCCTCTCTGCTCACACGCCCAGCCGCTGAGAGATGGCCGACAGCAGCTCCGTTTTGCCGGTGCCCTTTTCGGCGGAGAACGGCACCAGGCAGTCCTGCTCTGAAAGCTCCAGGGTGTCCCGGATCACCTGCAGGTTGGGGTCTATTTCACTTTTCTTCAGCTTGTCCAGCTTGTTGGCCACCACCACCACCGGGCAGCCGGTGCCCCGGAACCACTGAAACATGGTGACATCGTCCGCCGTGGGCTTGTGCCGGGCGTCCACGATCAGGACACCCAGGGTGATGAGCCCGGCCGCCTGGAAATACGACTCCATCAGCCGTCCCCAGCGTTCCCGCTCCTCCTTGCTGACCTTGGCGTAGCCGTAGCCGGGCAGGTCCGTCAGATAGACGCGGTTGTCGATGAGAAAGTAGTTCACCTGGGTGGTTTTGCCGGGGGTGGCCCCTACCCGGGCAAAATTCTTCCGGTTCAGCAGGCGGTTGATGACGGAGGACTTGCCCACGTTGGAGCGTCCGGCAAAGGTTACCTGGGGCCGCCCGTCCCGGATAAAGGCATCGGGACGGACCGCCGAGCGGATAAATTCCGCCTTGTTGTAGTTGATTGGCATGGCAAGCGTTCCTCCTTTACACCGGAAGCGCCGCAGGGGCCTCCGGCGACGCACGGTGCCGGGGTGCGGCGTGCTCGCCCCGAGGTGCGGCCAGTGCCGCTTCAAACACCTGGTCCACGGTGTCCACGGGGACGAAGTGCAGTCCGGCCCGGACTGTCTGGTCGATCTCCTCCAGATCCTTGACATTGTCCCGGGGGATGATGACCGTATGTACGCCGCTGCGCAGGGCGGCCATGGTTTTCTCCTTCAGACCGCCAATGGCCAGCACCCGGCCCCGGAGGGTCACCTCGCCGGTCATGGCTACGCTGCCGCGAACCGGCCGCCCGGACAGCGCCGACAGCATAGCGGTGGTGATGGCGATTCCCGCCGATGGGCCGTCCTTGGGCACGGCTCCCTCCGGGAAGTGGACATGGATGTCCTTGGTCTTATAGAAGTCCCGGGTCAGGCCCAGCTCCTCCCACCGGCTGCGCAGACACGTCAGCGCCGCCTTGGCGGATTCCTGCATCACGGTGCCCAGGTTGCCGGTCAGCTCCAGCTTGCCGCTGCCGTCCAGGGCCTGGGCTTCTACCTCCAGGATCTCGCCGCCTACCTGGGTCCAGGCCAGGCCATTGACCACGCCCACCTGGTCCCGGTCGCTGTGAACGGAGTCGGTGTATTGCTCCACGCCCAGCAGGTCCCGGAGATTCTTGTCGGTGATGTCCACGCGCTTCACGTCGCCGTCTACCAGCTGCATAGCAGCCTTACGGCAGAGCTTGCCCAGCTGCCGCTCCAGCACCCGGACACCGGATTCCTTGGTATAGGCCGCGATGACCCGGCGGATGGCGTCGTCGCTGATGCGCAGCTGGGCCTTTTTCAGGCCGTGCTCCTTCAGCTGCTTGGGCAGCAGGTGCTGCTTGGCGATCTGCAGCTTTTCCTCGTCGGTATAGCTGCTCAGCTCGATGACCTCCATCCGGTCCAGCAGGGGACGGGGGATGGTGTCCAGGGTGTTGGCGGTGGTGATGAACATCACCCGGCTCAGGTCCACCGGCACCTCCAGGAAGTGATCCCGGAAGGCATGATTCTGTTCACTGTCCAGCACCTCCAGCAGGGCTGACGCCGGGTCGCCCCGCATATCGCTGGCCAGCTTGTCGATCTCGTCCAGCACCAGCAGGGGATTCATGGACCCGCTGCGGATGACGGCGTCAATGATGCGGCCGGGCATGGCCCCTATGTAGGTTTTCCGGTGGCCGCGGATATCCGCCTCATCCCGGACGCCGCCCAGGCTCAGCCGGGACAGCTTCCGGTGCATGGCCTTGGCCACCGACAGGGCGATGGAGGTCTTTCCCACGCCGGGAGGGCCCACCAGGCACAGAATTTTTCCCTTGGCCTGGGGATTCAGCTGCCGCACGGCGATGAACTCCAGGATGCGCTCCTTCACCTTCTCCAGGCCGTAGTGGTCACGGTCCAGAATTATCCGGGCCTGCTCCACATCAGCCCGGTCGTGGGTCTCCACGCCCCAGGGCACGTCCAGGCACACGTCCAGATAGTTCCGGATCACCGCGCCCTCGGCGCTGCCGAAGGGCTGCTTGGACAGGCGGTGCAGCTCCTTCATGAGCTTCTCCCGAACCTCGTCCGAGGCACGGCAGCGGCCGATCCGCTCCTCGTACTCGTACAGCTCGTCGTCGCCGTCCTCGCCCAGCTCGTGCTGCAATACATGGAGCTGCTCCCGCAGGACCATGTCCCGCTGGACCTGGCCCACCCGCTGGCGGACCTTCTGGTCAATATCCGACTCCAGGGCGGCGATGTCAACCTCGTGGAGCAGGATCTCGTTCATGATCATCAGCCGCCGGACGGGGTGCAGCTCCTCCAGCACCCGCTGGCGGTCCTGGTGCCGGAGGTTGATGTTGGCGGCGATGGTGTCCGCCAGCTCGCCGGGGTCCCGGATATCCAGCACCGAGGCCACCAGCTGATCGGACAGATTCCCCACCAGCTCCTGATACCGGCCAAACAGGGCGTAGGTCCGCCGGGTCAGGGCCTCGGTGCGGTCCGTGGCCCGCCAACCCTCGTCCTCCAGCAGGTCCACGTTGGCCTGGAGGAAGGGCTTTGTCTGCCACAGGCGGCGAATGGCCGCCCGGTGCAGTCCCCCGGCGATGACCCGCACGCCGGTATCCGAGGTCTTGACGATTTGGAAGATACGGCACACGGTGCCGATGGCGTACAGATCCTCCTCCTGAGGCTCCTGCACACCGATCTCCCGCTGGGTTACCAGCAGCAGCTCCCGGTCGCCCTCCATGGCGTTCTCCAGTGCCAGGATGGATATCTCGCGCTCCGCGTCGAAGCTCAGCGTCTGGCCCGGGAAGGCGGTCAGCCCCCGCAGAGCCAGCACGGGCATATTTTGTGTGGTCATAAGGGTATCTCCTTTGCGATAGGGAAAGTACAATAGGGCAAGAGGGGAGAGGCGCAAGCGTCTCTCCCCCTTGTTGGTTGTTTCAGGACGCCGGCGCGTCGCTGTCCTTGTGGGACCGGTGGTGGTTGGGGTCACGCAGGATCACCGGCTCCGCACCGTCCTTGACGGCACCGGCGGTGATGGTCACCTGTTCGATGGTGTGGTCCGAGGGAATATCGTACATGATGGGGGTCAGAACTCCCTCCATGACAGCCCGTAGGCCACGGGCACCGATGTTGCGCTCGATGGCCTTGTCGGCCACGGCCTCCAGAGCATCCGGCTCGAACACCAGCTTCACATCGTCATAGGAAAACAGCTTCTGATACTGCTTGACCAGGGCGTTTTTCGGCTCCGTCAGGATACGGACCAGATCCTCCCGGTTCAGGCCGTCCAGAGCGGCGATCACCGGCAAACGGCCCACCAGCTCGGGGATAATGCCGAACTTCAGCAGATCATGGGGCTGGACCTCCTTCAGCAGCTGCCCGGTCCGGCGCTCTGCCTTACTCTCCACAACGGCGTCGAAGCCGATGCCCTTGCGGTCGGTGCGCTGCTCGATGATCTTCTCCAGACCGTCGAACGCACCGCCGCAGATGAACAGAATGTTGTGGGTGTCCACCTGGATGAACTCCTGATGGGGGTGCTTGCGGCCGCCCTGAGGCGGCACGTTGGCCACGGTGCCCTCCAGGATCTTCAGCAGCGCCTGCTGCACACCCTCGCCGGACACGTCCCGGGTGATGGAGGTGTTCTCGCTCTTGCGGGCGATCTTGTCGATCTCGTCCACATAGATGATGCCGTGCTCGGCCAGCTCCACGTCGAAATCCGCCGCCTGCAGAAGCCGCAGCAGGATGTTCTCCACGTCGTCGCCCACATAACCGGCCTCGGTGAGGGTGGTGGCGTCGGCGATGGCGAAGGGAACCTTCAGCACCCGGGCCAGGGTCTGGGCAAACAGAGTCTTGCCGGAGCCGGTGGGGCCGATCATCAGGATGTTGCTCTTCTGCAGCTCCACATCCTCGCCGCCGCCGAAGAAAATGCGCTTATAGTGGTTATAGACCGCCACGGACAGGGCCACCTTGGCGGCGTCCTGGCCGATGACGTACTGATCCAGCACCTCTTTGATCTCCCAGGGAGTGGGTAGCTGGTCCGGGGTCTCGTACCCGGCCTCGGGGCCGGGCTCGTACCCATCGTCCAGAATGGACATGCACAGCTGGACGCACTCGTCGCAGATGCGCACGCCGGGGCCCTGGATCATGCGGTGCACCTGGTTCTCCGCCTTGCCGCAGAAGGAGCACCGCAGGGATTTCTTATCGTCTGCCATTGGTTACCTCTTGTAAATGACCTTGTCCACCAGGCCGTATTCCCGGGCCTCCTCGGCCAGCATCCAGTGATCCCGCTCGGAATCCTGCTTCACCTGCTCGGGGTCCTTGCCGGTGTTGTCGGCCAGGATCTGGTTCAGGCGCTTTTTCAGCTTCAGGAAATGCTCCACGTCGATCTCCATATCCGTGACCTTACCCTGGGTCCCGGCGGAGGGCTGGTGGATCATGATCTCCGCGTTGGGCAGGGCGATGCGCTTGCCCCGGGCGCCGGAGGACAGCAGGAACGCGCCCATGCTGGCGGCCATGCCGATGCAGATGGTGGACACGTCGCACTTGATATACTGCATGGTATCGTAGATGGCCATACCCGCGGTCACGGAACCGCCGGGGCTGTTGATGTACATCTGGATATCCTTGTCGGGGTCCTGGGCCTCCAGATACAGCAGCTGGGCCACCACCAGGCTGGCGGTGGTATCATTGACCTCTTCGCCCAGGAAGATGATGCGGTCGTTCAGCAGCCGGGAAAAGATGTCATAGGAACGCTCGCCCCGGTTGGTCTGCTCCACAACATAAGGGACTAAACTCATAGAAAAAACCTCCTGTACAAATAGATGAAACTCAACCCAATTATACCCGCCCGGTGGGTATCTCAAGCAGGGGACGAAAAATTATTCCTCGTCCTTCTTTTCCGCTTCCTGCTTGGCTTCTTCCTTGGTCTCCTCAACAACGGGAGCCACGGCCACGGCGGCGTCGGCCACGGCCTTGATGGCCTTGCTGCGCAGGACCTGCTCACGGACGTCGGCCTCGGGCAGATACTTCTTGATGGTGTCCAGATCCATGCCGTACTTATCGGCCACGGACTTCATCTCAGCCTCGATCTCCTCGGCGGTGGCCTCCAGCTCCTCGGCCTTCACCAGGGCGGCCACGGCCAGATCCATGCGGACCTGCTGCAGGGCGGGCTCATGAGCCTGCTTCTTGAAGTCGTCCTCGGTGGTGTTGGTCATCTTCAGATACTGGTCAAAGGGGATGCCCTGGGCGGCCAGCTGCTGCTGGAAGTTCTCCATCATCTGCTGGGCCTGCACGTCCACCATCTCGTCGGGGATGTCGGCCTGGATGCCGTCGGCCACCTTCTGCATCAGGGCGTCCTCAAAGGCGCGCTGGGCAGCGGCCTCGCGGTCCTCCACCAGCTTCTTGCGGGTTTCGGCCTTCAGCTCGTCCAGGGTGTCGAACTCGGACACGTCCTTGGCGAACTCGTCGTCAATGGCGGGGACTTCCTTGTGCTTGACCTCGTTGACCTTCACGTGGAACACCACGGGCTTGCCGGCCAGCTCGGGGGTGTAGTTCTCGGGGAAGGTTACGACGACGTCCTTCTCGTCGCCTGCCTTGAGGCCGACGAGCTGATCCTCGAAGCCGGGGATGAACGCGCCGGAGCCGAGCGTCAGGGTATAGCCCTCGGCCTTGCCGCCGTCAAACGGCTTGCCGTCCACGAAGCCCTCAAAGTCGAGAACGACGGTGTCGCCGGTCTTGGCTTCGCGGTCGACCGTTTCGATGCGGGCGTTGCGCTCCTGCATACGGGCAAGCTCTGCGTCGACCTCTGCCTTGGAGATGGAGACGGTTTCCTTGGGAACCTCGATGCCCTTGTATTCGCCGAGGGTGACCTCGGGATAAAGCTCGGTGGAGACAGTCAGCACAACGCTGCCGTCCTCGGGGGTCTGCATATCGGTAACGGAGGGCTGGCCGACAGCCTTGAGCTCCTGCTTGACAATGGCAGCCTCGTAAATGTCGGGGAAGATCTCGTTCACGGCGTCTTCATAGAACACCTGAGAGCCGTACATACGCTCGACGAACTTGCGCGGGGCCTTGCCCTTGCGGAAGCCGGGGATCATGATGTCCTTGCGGATCTTGGCATACGCCTTGTCCAGCGCGGTCTGGAACTCGTCCTTTGCGATCTCGACAGTGACCTTTGCGCTGCCGTTTTCTTTCTCTACGTTTTTGACGTTCATTGTGGTACTTTCCTCCTATGCGGTGCGGCTTGTAAAAGGCCGTAATTCACCATTCTCATTTGAATCCGCTCTATTCTACCAGACTTCATGCAAGAAATCCACTGTTTTTTCAGGAATTTATCCGAATTCAGAAAAAATTCAAAATCTTTCCGCCCATTTGCCGTCTATCCGATGCGCTGCGGCTGAAAATCGACGTGATCTGCCGAAACAAGGCGGTACTGCACGCCCTGATAGTCGTCCTCCAGCGCCAGCCGGATGGAGTCGGCGTGCAGGTGGCCGTAATAGCAGCGCGTCACGCCGTATGTTCCGAGCAGCTCCAGAATCTCCGAACAGGC
>OKSW01000122.1_pt1 | contig 33832 bp, 18 predicted proteins | sample 1606351 | NCBI WGS metagenome assembly OKSW01 (sample SAMEA3879565, study PRJEB24766) | human gut metagenome | biome: human-associated habitat; feature: feces | place: USA | collected 1985/1987 | reverse complement strand
ACTGCGGCATGGATGATTTCGGCTTTTTTCTTTTCAGCCTTGCTTCTTTCCGTTTCGCCCACGAACGTCTTGTCGCTGATACGGATGACTTTATAAGTTCCGTCGCGGTAGAAAATAATGGCATCGTCGATGTCGGAACAGTTGGCAATGAATTCGTCCTTTTTGAGCGATGTGCCGATAAAGCCCTCTTCGCGGTTGATATACAGTTTTTCGTTGGCCTCCACCACCTTGGTAGCTACGATCGTATCGAAATTGCGCAGTTCGGTATGACGCGGATGTTCGTCGCCGTATTTGGCTTTCAACATACGGAACCAGTTGCAGGTGACTTCCACCATGTTGTCTAAGTCGCGGTCGATGCGTGCGATCTCATCTTTCATCCGGGCGATGGCGTCGTTGGCCTTGTCTTTATTGAATTTCAGGATCCGGGCCATTTTGATGTCCATCAGTTTGAGGATGTCGTCTTGGGTCACTTCCCTTATCATCTGCGCATAGAAGGGCGTGAGCCGTTCGTCGATGTGTGTGCAGGCCGCGTCCATATCTTTGGCCTGTTCGAAGTTGCGGTCTTTGTAAATCCGCTCTTCGATGAATATCTTTTCGAGCGAGGCAAAATGCAGGCTCTCTTGAAGCTCTCCCTTTCGGATGAGCAATTCCTTGCGGAGCAGTCCGAGCGTGTTGTCCACTGAACGTTTCAGTACTTCGCTGACGGTCAGGAAGCAAGGCTTCTTGTCGTCGATGACGCAACAGTTGGGCGAGATACTGACTTCGCAGTCGGTAAAGGCATAGAGGGCATCCAATGCCTTGTCCGAGCTTACTCCCGGCGTCAGGTGCACTAAGATTTCTACTTCGGCAGCCGTGTTGTCCTCTACCTTGCGTACTTTGATTTTGCCTTTTTCGATGGCTTTCAGAATGGAGTCAATCAGGGTTGTGGTGGTCTTTCCGTATGGAATCTCACGGATGGCCAGCGTCTTGTTGTCTATCTTAGTGATTTTGGCACGTACTTTCACTACGCCCCCTCGTCCGCCGTCGTTATACTTGCTTACATCGATACTTCCTCCTGTCAGGAAATCCGGGTAAAGTTGAAACGGTTCGCCATGCAGGTAGTTTACGGCGGCATCGCATATCTCGTTTAAGTTATGCGGCAGGATTTTGGATGACAAGCCCACGGCAATGCCTTCCACGCCTTGGGCCAACAGCAGCGGGAACTTGACCGGAAGCGTCACCGGTTCCTTGTTCCGTCCGTCGTATGAAAGTTTCCATTCCGTGGTTTTGGGGTTGAACACCACGTCGAGGGCGAATTTGGAAAGCCGGGCCTCGATATAACGCGGAGCAGCCGCCGAGTCACCGGTAAGGATGTTTCCCCAGTTCCCTTGGCAGTCTATGAGCAAATCCTTCTGTCCCAACTGAACCAAGGCATCCCCGATGGAAGCGTCTCCGTGCGGATGGAATTGCATGGTATGTCCCACGATGTTGGCCACCTTGTTGTAGCGCCCGTCGTCCATACGCTTCATGGAGTGCAGGATGCGGCGTTGTACCGGTTTGAAACCGTCGTTGATATGGGGCACGGCCCGTTCGAGAATCACGTAAGAGGCATAATCCAGAAACCAATTCTGGTACATCCCACTCAAGTGGTGTGTAATGCTGTCATGGGGATTTGTTTCCGGTTGGTAATTGGAGTGTGCATTGTCGTCCTCGTCAGGCGTTTCCGTAGTCAGGTCTGTCAACTCGTCTTTGTCTTCGCTCATATTTGTTTATGATATATCTATTTTAACGCAAAAATAACATTTTAATGAAAAAAAAGGCGTACTTTTGCGAAAGATTTATCAATATTTTACGAATAGAGTATGGCTCAGGAAGATGTATTCAAGAAAATAGTGTCACATTGTAAGGAATACGGTTTCGTGTTTCCCTCAAGCGACATCTATGACGGATTGGGTGCCGTGTATGATTACGGTCAGAACGGTGTGGAGTTGAAAAATAACATCAAGCAATATTGGTGGCAGAGCATGGTGTTGCTGCACGAGAACATCGTGGGTATCGATGCCGCCATCTTCATGCACCCTACGACGTGGAAGGCTAGCGGGCACGTGGACGCATTCAACGACCCTTTGATAGACAACCGCGACAGCAAGAAGCGTTATCGTGCGGATGTATTGATTGAAGACCAGATTGCCAAGTACGAAGAAAAGATAAACAAGGAAATAGCCAAGGCGGCCAAGAAGTTCGGGGATAGCTTTGATGAGCAGAAGTTCTGCGAAACCAATCCCCGCGTGTTGGAACATCAGCAGAAACGCGATGCGTTGCACCAACGTTACAGCGATGCGATGAATGCGGGCGACCTGAATGAACTGAAACAGATTATCTTGGATGAGGGTATCGTGTGTCCGTCAGTTCAATCTGATGTTCAAGACCGAGGTCGGTTCTACGGCCGAAGGTTCTTCCACTATTTACCTGCGTCCGGAAACCGCCCAAGGCATCTTCGTGAACTACTTGAATGTGCAGAAGACGGGGCGCATGAAGCTGCCTTTCGGTATCGCACAAATCGGCAAGGCGTTCCGTAACGAGATTGTGGCTCGCCAGTTCATATTCCGTATGCGCGAGTTCGAGCAAATGGAGATGCAGTACTTCGTGAAGCCCGGTACGGAGCTTCAATGGTTCGAAACGTGGAAAAAGACCCGTATGGCTTGGCATCAGGCATTAGGTTTCGGGGCGGAAAACTACCGTTTCCACGACCATGAGAAACTGGCGCACTATGCCAATGCGGCCAGTGACATCGAGTTCCACATGCCATTCGGTTTCAAGGAAGTGGAAGGTATCCACAGCCGTACGAACTTTGATTTGAGCCAGCATGCCAAGTATTCGGGCAAGAAGATAGAATATTTCGACCCCGAAACGAACGAAAGCTATACGCCGTATGTCATTGAGACCTCTATCGGTGTGGACCGTATGTTCCTTTCCATCATGTGCCACAGCTACGAGGAAGAGAAACTGGAAAACGGGGAAACTCGCGTAGTGCTCAAATTGCCGGAGGCATTGGCTCCGGTAAAACTGGCCGTCATGCCGTTGGTAAAAAAAGACGGTCTGCCTGAGAAAGCGCACGAAATCATCAGCAACCTGCGTTTCCATTTCAACTGCAAATACGATGAGAAGGATTCTATCGGCAAGCGTTACCGCCGACAGGATGCCATTGGTACGCCGTATTGCGTGACGGTGGATTACGATACGCTGAAGGACAATACCGTGACCCTGCGTCATCGCGACACGATGGAACAGAAGCGGGTGAACATTGCCGACTTGCAAGGTATCATTGAAGACCGTGTGAGCATCACTTCGTTGCTGAAAAAGATTATGTAATCCTGCCTAAAAGACGGACATCAATGAAAAAAGGTTTATTGTATCTGGCGGTCGTTCTTTTTTCTTTATGCACTTTGGGGGCTTGTAAAGAAGAAGATGACACGTATGATGCTTATGCGAACTGGCCGGCTCGGAATGCTGAATATTTTTCCCAAATAGCTGCCGAGGCAAGGGACTCCATTGCGCAAGCCAAAAAACTATATGGTAATCAGTGGGAAGCCTATTGTAATTGGCGTATGTTCAAGTCGACGACGAAGTCCCAAAATATACTTGGGGCGTTGACCGATTCGATTTGCGTGTATATTGAGCAGCGGGGTTCGGGAACGGACAGTCCGACATGGTCCGACACGGTCCGTGTCAATTACCGGGGCTATCTGATGCCTACCCAGAATATGGTGAACGGAGAATGGGTGGAAGAACGTAAGGTGTTCTCCCAGTCTTTCATGGGCGAACTGGATAATCAGATTGCCGTGCCGGCCAAGATGGGAGTTTCGAGTGCCGTGCCCGGATTTGCCACAGCTTTGCAATACATGCACAAAGGTGATGTCTGGTGGGTATATATACCCTCTGAACTGGCTTACGGAAGTCAGTCGGCAGGTTCGGTGCTGCCTTATTCCACGTTGACGTTTTATGCCAATTTGGTAGAATATTACGAACCGGGAGAGGACGTTCCGGACTGGAAATAAGAAGTAACAGGAATATAAATTTTATATGGATATGTGAAAACGAATGGCACGGCAGGTTTGTGACTGTCGTGCCATTTGTTTGGGGTAATGTTGTTCGATTTATTCTACGGGCGTACCGAATGCGGTGAGCTCATAGACACCATCGGCCCAAGCGGCCGGATTATTGTTATGCACATTAATGATTCTCAGTACCGTTAATCTGAGGTATCTGTAAACCGATGAGTCCGTGACGGGGAGTATCTGGAACCCTACTTGCCAGTTATCCGTTCCGTCTACCAAGGTTTGGAAGTGTTCGCCGTCTACGCTCCCTTCGATTGTGTATTTATATGCCGTTTCCGAACCATTGACCAATTTGGTAGACAAGTTCAGCTCCGATATCTTGGCCTTTTTCTGCATATCTATGGTCAGGACGTACGGGTACGTGCTGCTCTGGAAGTAAACGGAGGAATTCATGTCGGCTCCGTCTGTGATGCAGGATGCCGTATGAGGGTTGGCACCAACCGTGGTGGTAGAGGCCGGTGCGTTCAGCGTGAGATTCCTGCCGTTTTGTACGGGGACGATGCCGTATGAATCATAAAATTCGATATAACGGTAATAATCCATGGAAGCATAGCCTTTGTTGAATTTGGCTACGGAAATCCTCGGGAAGTTCCCGTCTGGGTCTTTGTGGTGGTATTGGGCACCCCAATGGTAACTCCACACGCCGAATGTTTCGTGGTTTGTACCCCTCCTTTGGATGTTGTTGAACTGTGCCCCGAAAGTAGAGTTGTTACCGATTTCCCGTAATGAAGTCCATACCCCGTCCAGTTTCTCAGCTGAGGCATACATGGCCTGGCTAGGATACCATCCGGATGCTTTGGAGCTGAAGAAATAGTATTCGCCGTCTTTTTTGATGATGGAAGGGGTCTCGCGGTGTTGTCCTTTACATATTGTATTGACTAATGCGACAGGACGAGTCCACGTCTCATCCAATTTGTAGATATTGATATCGCTGTTCATGTTGGTGGCAGAGAGAAGGTAGCCCGTGCCGTCATCGTCTATAAACAAAGCCTGGTCGCGGGAGTCATATCCTAATGGCCGTTCCATGGTACCTACTTCGATTCCGCCTTTCGGGGTAATCTGTGCAAGGAATATCTTGGCGGCAGTATATCCTCCTTGGTCTTCATAATGGGCGGAGAGTACGACCTTGCCAGTCTTTTCATTATAACGGAAACCGATACCTTCGAAGTTTACACCCGGATAGAATGCGATTTCACGTGGTGTGCTCCAACTTCCTTCCTTGCCAGTCTTGGAATAAGATTCAGACAGCAGCCAACCGTCTTTTTCCTGTCCACTTACGTCTTTTTTCTTCCTTTCCAACCTATAAGAGAAATAAAGGTTTCCTATTTTCATTCCGGCGATGCCGCCTTTTCTATTTTTCAGATATTGACCGTTGCGGTTGTCGTATACGTCGCAATCTTGCGAAGGTCTGAAGGGCATGGCCGACTGCGGTTCCGACATGGCTATCTTTCGGCCCTCTTTGTAGCCTTCTACATGATAGGTGTAATTTTCCCCTAAAGACAACCCGTAATCATCGTAAGTGTCTCCCCGGGTCTCCCCAATCAAGGTGCCGTTTCGGTATATTTTGTATACGTCTGCGTCATTCCTTTGCATCCAGTTGATTTTTACGTTCTTCACTTCGTTTTCGCCGACGAGCTTGAACGGAGTTGCCGTGACAGCCCATGTACTGATGGCAAAGTCGGCCGAGGTCATCTTGCTGGCCCCTTCCGTATTGTAGGCGATGGCGTTCACCCTTGTGGTTTTATTGAGGGTGAACGGAATGGAATACTTTATGCTATTTTTGTCTGGTTCACTGCCGTCAAGCGTATAGTAGATTTCCACCGATGGATCTTTATGTTGTAATTCTACGGTTTGGCTTCCCCAAACGTCACCACCCGAAGGTGAAATGAAGGGCGGTTCGACATTGGCACTGACTTGTTCCACGGCAATCAGGCTGATGCTGCCGTTTTCCCATTCCTTTCCGCCGATCTTGTTGCTTTCATAAGTGAAAGTCGCAGGCTGTGCCAGTTTCAGCTCATGGGTGACCCAGACAGGTGGATGAACCCAGTCTTCCGCTATGGTGGTGGAAACCTGTTTGGTGTCGTATATCTTTTGGTTCACTCGGAGATAACTGGTAAAATTAAGCTTGACATTGGGGACATGGGCGACCCACACTTTATATCTTCCCGGTTGGAGGGTCAGTTTATAGGTCAGTCCCTCGTCCTTATCCTTTCCGTCACTCAGGTAAGAGGAAGCCCAGTCGGCTTTGTTCCCGGCTTTGACATATACCTTTTGGTTCTCGTGTTGTTCGCGTTCCACATAACCCCATAAATCGGTTGCGGAGGTATATTTCTGATCCGGTTTGTCGTTGAGCAGGGCTTGTCCGCGCAAAGCTTTGGCAGCCTCGAATATTTGTGAAGATTGTGGGGCGATACGGCCTGCGTCGATTAGGTACACCAGATTTTCCGGCAAAGTCCACACGTAAGCCATAACCGTATCCTTTGTGCCTTTCCGGTTCACTTCGCCTTTTATTTCTGTTTGCTTGAAAGCCGTATTGAACAGGCTTGCATCTGTCTTTTCCCATTTGACAGCCAGTTTGTCCGTCCCGATTTGGATATTTGTGGGCAGCTGCGGCTGTCGGTTAATCACAGTCCCGATGACTATATGTTTGCCATCAGTCTTGCCGGTAGAGGCCATGCCCTGTAAGCTGTTGCCGAGCAAGAATACACCAAGGATATAACCCTTAGTTCGTAATTTGTTTTGTATCATAAGATTGATAATTGATGTTTATAAAATGATTGCAGTTTTTTTTAAAGATAGTAAGTGCGAGGCCATCACGGATACGCACTTACATAACATTAACCTAATTTCAAGTGTTTTTATTGAATAGTTTAAGATGTAGGGTATGCGTATTTGTCCGAATCGAAGTACACTCCGAAGTAGTGCGGTTCTCCTCCGGTGGCGAGATATAAAGGAGTCCCGTCGAAGGTGTTGTTGCCTGAGACGGAAATGAATTTCTGGTCTTGCAGGCTTTGTATGCGATAGAATCCGCCTGTTTGCCGGATAAATTTCCATTTTTGGTTATCGCTGTCTGCTTCTTCGTTGCTCAGGCGTAAGGAACCGAAAGTGTTTGTCAGGAACTTGCCGCTTTTCGTGTCTTTTAACTTGTACACATCAGGAGAGCCTGTGGTCTGGAAGATGAAGTTCAGGTTGATTTCATCATTGTCGTCAGCAATGGTAAAACCATTGGCCGGTTTGGACACTAACCTGTCGGCCTGCTGTTCCAACAAGGCATAGATGTTTCCGGAGACGATTTCCGCAGCCCGTTTGTAGCGGTACATTTTGTCGAAGACGCTTAAATCCCATTGGTCGTACCAACGGACGACAGGAAGTCCCGAACGCATGCTGACAGGCAACCAAACGTGAGTGGAGTGTTCCACGTCGTTGGGGTTCCAACGGTCAGCCATATAGATGAAAGCGTCTTTCCGGCCTTCCACTTTCAACACGTAGCAAGGTTGTGAGCGGTAGCTGACTTGTTTCAGTGGGTCGGTGGCAAAGTTGCCGTGGAATTTCCATTCTCCCATGATGTCCTTGGCCATGGCTCTCCTTCCGGGGTTGGGATTCCATCCCGTGCAACCGGAGAACAGGCCGTAATATACGTCCTTCCATTTGAAGATGGCTGCAGCTTCACACTTTTCGCCTTTCAGTACTTGAAGGTTTGTCCCCTCCGGTTCCAAATAATCATCGCGCAGGAGGGCAATGTTTGTATTGGAGTTCATAGCCGTAGAGCATATATGGTAGGCTTTTCCATCGTTGTCCACGAACAACGTTTGGTCGCGCGATTCGTTTCCGTTCGGACGGAAGGTCTTATAGAAAGTATAAGGGCCGGTGACACTGTCACTCACGGCCACGCATACCCGTGCGGCTCCGTAGTCGCTGCTCGATTTTTCCCAATGGCTCCACATCACCCATTTTTTGGTCTTCGGGTTGTATATGACCTTCGGGCGTTCAAAAAGGCGGCCTTGCGAGATGTCGTTCAAGTCTTCACGGGGCGTTCCGTCGGCTTTCAGGGCCAGTCCGACGCGCTTCCAGTTATACAGGTCTGTGGAGGCGTAGCAACTGACGCCGTTCGATTCGAATTTCGTGCGATCCTCGCCAAACCAATAGTATGTGCCATTGTGGAACACCACGCAGCCTCCGTGGGCATTGATGGGAGCGTCCTCGGCATCGTTCCATACTTCGCCCGGGTGGAATTGGGTAAGTTGTGCCGTACAGTGGACATGCCATGCCCATAAGCATACGATGGTCAAAAACAGTTTCTTCATGCTTCGTTTGCAGGTTAGTTGATATTCACCGTGATTTCAGGAGATGCCGGTGCGTAGGCTCCTGTGGTGTCGAATGTGAAGTATTCCACTTGAGCGTCCTGATTGGTGAAACCGATTTTGGGGGTATATTGGCGCGATACGCCGGTCAGTTTCACGTTGTCTACTTCCAACGGGCTGCGGTGCTCTCCCCATTTTCCACTTTCCGTTTGGAATACCACACGGATTTGCTTACAATCGGCCGAGGTGGTATAATCCAAGGAATATGTTTCCCATGAATCGCTGGCAATATCCACTTTGACTCTCTTTTCACGGTTCTGCATCTCCTCGATAAACATGCTGCCGGCCAAGGTCCCTTCTTTTTCCCGGATGCCTCCTTTGACCAGTGCCGTAAGTGTATAGGTTTCATTAGGAGCCACGTCTACGATTTGGTTGATGTTGCCGTTGCCCCAACCGTTGGCCCACATGTAGGGCTTGATTTGTGCCACATGATTGTCGACACCTATGGCTTGGTCTATTTCTTCAGGAACGATGAACTGTTGGCTGCACCAATAGTCGTGTATGTCAATGTACCATCCCTCTATGCCCTTAGCCACGTCTTCCGCATTTTTAACCCCGAACACTTCAAATTCACCTTCGAATCCGGGATTCTTTAGCAGGTTTTCCTTGATGTCCCCGTTACCGCTTGCGAATTCGGGCTGCAAACCGTAATCGTGCAGGCGCACCGTGTCCACGGCAATGCCGTCGCGGTAGAAGAATGCGCGGTTGTCCGGCATCACGGCGATGCGGTAAATGTGTGCTTTGCCGTCGTTGTTATAGAACTTTCCACGTCCGCCGGTCACGTTGGTGGAAGGGTTCTTGAACCCGTCGGTTTTGGACGTGGAGTGGCACAATCCGAAGGCCGTAGACGTGACATAGCTTTTGAAACCCTGTCCGTCGGCATTGATGGCAAAGGGATTGAACTCGTTCCCGTCGGCAGGAATGGCCACTTTGAATTCTATGGTATATCCGTTTTTAGAGGGTGAAAACTCTTTTTCAAAAGAATCCTGCCCCCCTCCTTTGTAGACGGGTGTGGCAGACAAGTCTTTGACCGGAAGGTCTTTCCCTTCTCCTTTTACATCCACGTAGTAACGCGTGTCACCGCTCCGCAGGATAACCTTGCCGTCAGTTTGCCGTTTGGAGCTTACCAGTTTCACGGTAACAGAGCCTTTACCGTTGGGGGAAATTTCGTGGGGAGAAACTTCAAAACCGTGCGTAGCCGAAACTTGGATGGGCTCATCCGTCCGCAAGTTCTTGGAATCTACGGAAAACGATGCGGTCTCTCCATATCCGTGGATGGTGATGCCCGTCGGAGTTGCCGTCCGGTTCTTTTTCGATTTTGCATTGAGCGTAAGCGGATGACCGTTCATTATGGCCATCCCTATTACGGCTGCTATGACTTTTACATACTTCCTTTTCATTGTCTTCTCTATTTATTTAATGATACATGAACAGTCTGATAAATCGTTATCCTGAAAACGTCTTTTATACCTTGCAAAACCATACCTGTTCTTTCGCTCTTGTTTTATACCGCTGCAAAATTCATGAAAAATAAGAAAACCCAAGGCCGATTTTTGTTCAAAGTAGGCCAAAATTCAATCTAATTCCGGTTCGGGAGAATTATCGTTCAAGAATGGCAAAAATCATTCAGGCCGTCAGGACAGCGGAAAGACCTGTTTCCCCGTTTATGTGGGGATTTTTGTGGGACGGGAGCTGTGCTTTTTGGGTGTTCCCAGAAGACGGGAAAACATGCTCTTCACATTTGAAAATCGTTTGGCGCAGATTGAAAAATCGTTCGGCTGAGATTGAAAAATCGTTTGGCGCAGAAAATTTAAGGGGAAAAATGAACGCAGAAATATGGCATGTAGACATATATTTTATTATTTTTGCAACCGAAAAAGCGATTGGGCACCATGAAGAAACCGTTTCCGTTGTTGGGGCAGTTGCCCTCCAATAAGGTCTATTGCTTGCATCAGGATCGGGAAGGCGTGCTTTGGTTGGGCACTACCGACGGACTGTGCCGTTACGACGGTTACGGGCTTCATGTCTTTCGTTCTTCTCCCATGTACCCGGCATTGTTGCCCCACAACGATATTAAGGATATTGCCGAGACGAAGGACGGAAAACTCCTTATTGGTACGCAAAAAGGGATGTGTGCGTGGGACAAGAAGGCCAATCACTTCATTTCTTTCACAGACTCTTTGTTGACAGACTATGAAATCCGTTCCATCGTGACCGATGACGAGGGGTATATCTGGGTGGGTTCTTATAAGAAACTGGTCCGGGTCAGTCCGGATTTAAAGGAAGTGGAGTCGTTCGATTCCAACCTTCCGGTCACGAGCGTGAACATGGTCTACAAGGACCATGCCGGTACGATATGGGTAGGCTTTTGGGAAAAAGGCCTGTATCGTTACAATAGGACGATTAACCGCTTTGAGCGTATGCCCCGTTTGGGCAAGACGGACAATCCTTTCCGGCTTTGTCAGGACGAGTCCGGGACGTATTGGCTTTCCACTTGGGGTGAAGGCTTGTTCCGGATGGACTTGGATGCCGGGGCAAATGTCTGTTATGTGGGAGATGTGTTGTCCGGGGCAGAGGATAAGGACATGCAAAACCTGAAATATGCCTTTTGCCTGTATCAGGACAAGCATTGGGGATGTCTGTGGATGCTGGGGTATTACGGGCTGACGGTGGCCCGGGCAGAGAACGGCCGGTTGACCGTCATTCCTTCGGAAAAGTTGGCAGCCCAGACCAATAACCTGTTCAACCGTATTTATGGAGACCGTGACGGCAATATTTGGCTGTCTGCATCGGGGAACGGGGCTTACCAATTGGTATTCAGCGATGCGCAAATCACTAACTTGTCCTTACCCCTGTTGCAGGGTATTACCGGAGGGATAAGCCCTATCGTCCGGGGTGTTTTTAAGGATAATACAGGACTTTTCTGGATCAATTACGACCGGTTGGGGCTTGGGTGGTATAATCCGGCAGATAACTCTTTGTCTTTTTATCGTGACATGGTTCCACCGGAATTCCAGAACGATTTGGGAGATGTGTCGGCATTCTTTTCTCCTTCCTCACGAGAGGACGAGGTATGGGTCGGCGCGAAATTCTTTCATAAGATTTATGTATTTTTAACGCGGGGGGGGTAAAATCCTTTACGCTTAAAAAGGTCATAGACTTAAAGGCGGTAGGCGTGGGGGTACCTTTGGCGATGAAGGAGGATACCCACGGCAATGTGTGGATTGTGACCGAATATGGTCTTGCTGTGTGCAACGGTGAAGGGGATATCCAGACGACATTGCGTGTAGACGTTCATGATATTTCGTCAATGGCGATAGACGGTTGGGGGAACCTTTGGTTGGGAACCCGTGGGCATGGGCTTTACCGTGTGGTTCCCGCATACCGGGACGGAAAGGTTGTGGAATGTGCCGTCCGGCATTTCGCGGCACGGGACGGTGGGTTGTTGTCCAATAATGTGGAGGCACTTTGTGCAGATGTGAAGCACCGGAAAGTATGGATTGGCACGATGGAGGGTAACGTGCAGGCTTGGGATGCGCAAACGAATGCCTTCAAGGACTATTCTTCTTTGTTTTATACCTACATCAATGAAACGGTCAACGACATCATGGCAGGCCAGGATGGGCATATATGGATTTCCACCGCCAAGAATGTGTTGGAGTTCAATCCGGACAACGAAGTGGTGAAATCGTATGCCGGGCTTTATAATATGGGAGTGCATTCTTTTGAACGGAATGCCTGTTCCTACCGTGACGGTATGTTTTATTACGGGCGTGACGGCGGCATAACCTGTTTCAAGGGAACTTCCAGGTTAGACGGGACGGCCTCTTCCGTGGATGTGGCGCTTACGGATGTGAAGGTGTCCGGAAAATCAATCTTGGACGGCGACTTCCCGGGAAATTGCCGGATGGATGCCTTGTCGCATCAACTCATATTAGGGGCAGATGCCCATGATATTGAAATTGATTTTTCAACGTTGAATTATTCTTCTCCCCGGCAAATATTGTATGCTTACCGGATTAAGGGCGTGAATAATGACTGGGTGTATACAGGAAACGACCTGCCCCGTGCCTACTATAATAAATTGCCCAAGGGGGAAAATGTCCTCGAACTACGGGCTACCGACAGCGAAGGTCGATGGAGTCCGAACACGGTATCCTATACTATTATACGTCAGCCTGCGTGGTATGAGACGTGGTGGGCCTACACCTTATATATATTGGCTGTGGCTGCGGCCTTGTTGGGATGTTACCGATGGGCCGTTTATCGTGTCAGGCTGCGCAATGAATTGAAAATCGTACAGATAGAAAAGGAGAAGAGTGAGGAACTGACACAAGCCAAGTTGCGTTACTTCACGAACATATCCCACGATTTCCTTACGCCTATCACCATCATATCCTGCCTGATAGATGATATGGCCATGACGTACAAGAACAAGATTCCCCAACTGGACAAGATGAGGAATAGTTTGCGGCAACTGAAACATCTCATCCAACAGGTGTTGGATTTCCGCAAGATTGAGAACGGCAAAATGAAGTTGCAGGTGTCCGAAGGGAATCTTTCTGCCTTTGTGGAAGAACTGTGCCGGATGAATTTCTCCGTGCTGATGGACAAGAAGCACTTGTATTTTGCCGTGCGGGTAGAGCAAGGTGTTGAATCGGCATATTTCGATCGGGACATATTGGAAAAAGTCTTGTATAATCTGTTGTTCAATGCCTATAAATATACTCACGAGGGCGGTGAGGTTTCAGTTTCTCTTTCCGTTATGGAGCATGACGGTGTATGTTCCGCGCTGATTCGGGTCAAGGACACGGGAGTGGGTATTCCCGTGGAGAAACAGCCTTTTGTATTCAACCGGTTCTATACCGCCGCTACCGATGCGGCCACCGAAGCCAACGGCATAGGCCTGTCTTTGGTGAAAGAACTGTTGGAAATCCACCACGCACAGATTTCCTTAAAAAGCAAGGTGGGAGAGGGAACGGAGTTTACAATCCTCTTACCCGTGGACAAGTCAGCCTATTTACCGGAAGAAATTGCTCCCCGCGAGGAAATAACTGCGGCAGAAGAACTTGAGCTGCCGCAGGAAGAGGGTGGAATTACGGGATATGCCGTACTGGAAGAAAAAGGCGGTCAAGGTGAGGTGAATGGAACCATGTTATTGGTGGATGACAATGCCGACCTTTTAGACGTGATGCATCGCGTCTTTATGTGTCGCCATAAGGTCTTGTTGGCACACGATGGGGTGGAAGCCCTGTCTGTCATCGAAGAACATGCCGTGGATGTGGTTATCAGTGATGTGATGATGCCGAATATGGATGGCCTTGAGCTTTGCCGTCGGCTGAAATCCGATATTAATACGAGCCATATACCGGTAATCTTGTTGACGGCAAAAAATGCCCCGGAAGACCGGGTGGAATGTTATAAGGCAGGGTGTGACGGTTACGTGGCCAAACCTTTTGAATTAAGGGTGCTTGAGGCACGGGTGGAAAATTTTCTGGAACATAAACGCAGTGCTCAAAAAGACTTCAGGCAGGAGGGGGAAGTGAAGACGGCCATGTTGAAAATGTCCGCCCTTGACCAAAAGTTTCTGGATAAGGTGATTTCGATTATAGAACATAATATGAAGAAAGGAATCGATGTGGATATAAATACCATTGCACGTGAAGTCGGACTGTCCAAATCTTCCTTTTACCGTAAAATAAAGCTTATTACGGATCTTTCTCCTGTGGAATTTGTGAAAAACATCCGCCTGAAACATGCTTACGAACTTTTGGAGGGCGGGGAAACCTCATTGGATGCCATCGCTTATTCCACCGGATTTTCCGGTGCGAAGTACTTGTCAACCTGTTTTAAGGAACAGTTCGGCATTACTCCCACGGAATTTCTGCGCAAGCGAGGTCTTGTGGATTGATGGCGAAGATGAAAATGGAAAAAGGATTCCACTCGGAATAAGGTTAAAATGGGTTTCATCCCTTTGTATAACCTCTTATCTTGCCTTTGATTCATAGAAAGATTCGGCTGATTTTTAAATGTCAGATTATGAATGTATTATCGTTTGTTTTTGAATAAAAAACATCCATGAATGAATGATTATTGTCCTCCGGATTTGAAATTTGGTCTAAAATTGGATGAAGTTGGTTGAAAATAGTCCCGCTTTTTTTTAAGAAGCCTTTAAATTTGTGCCTTGTCAAATTAACTAAAATTATGTATGAAAAACAGGAGAAAGACAATACGTCTAATCATCTATCCGGTTTGTACGGCATGCTGCTTTTCCATGCTTTATGTAGGAAATGCGTATGGCATGAGAAACAAGTATCCCATGTCGTCTGCAGGCTCCGGGGAGCTTGTGTCGGTAGCCAAGAGAGGAAGTCTGAAAAAGGATTCTTTGCGGCAAGATAGTGCCGGTGGGCAGAAAGGATGGTTTTCCCGGTATGAGGCGCAAAAGCGGAACGCGGCGTTAGGTTCGCCTGATTCCGTGGCGATGATGGAGGTGTACCGTTCGCCCTATATTTCCCTTCAGCAAAACCTGAAAGGAAAGGTGGCCGGACTGTATGTACAGGAGCCGAGTGGGGAACCCGGAACGCAGCAAGCCATGTTCTTGCGGGGAACATCCGTCCCTTTGTTTTCTAAAGTGGATGCCATGTCCACTCAGCCGGCCGTATATATAAATGGTGTACCGGTGATAGAGAACCGAGCCTATTCTTATAGTGTGAAGAATAACGACGTGAATCCATTGGGTACGGCGACCAACCTTTTGGCCGGATTGCATTTGGCCAATATCGAGTCGATAGAAGTCGTAAAAGATCCTTATGAGTTGGCAAAATTAGGGCCGTTGGCTGCCAACGGTGCCATTTGGATCGTGACCCGTGACGGATATAAGGGAGGACCCAACGTGACAGTGGATGCCAGTCTGACGGCATCCATGGCTTCGAACGGGGATGTACGGATGACTAACGCGAACGACGAGCGGAATTTCCGTGCCGGATTTTACCCCGAAGGCACGGATTTGGACCGTTATCTTCCTGCTTATTTAAAAGACCGTACCGACCCCATGTTTTTCGGGGCGCCGGGTTGGGCTGAGGATTATTATAACACTCCCCAGTTGCAATATAACGTGAATGCTTCCGTCGGGGGAGGTAAAGGGATTGCCAATTATTTGTTTTCTGTGGGTACGGCAACCAATGAGGGGATGGCCGACAATACGGATTACTCGAAATACAATATCGATTTCTATCTGAACATGATGCCCGTAAAAGGACTGACGGTGAGCACAATCTTGCAAGCCGTTAAGGCATCGCGTTCGCGAAACAATACCTTGCGTGACCGTTATGCAGAAATGGAGTATTTTCCGTCTTTGGCTACGCCCGTACCTCCGACGACGGAAGGGGCAGGCATCTATGACTCTTATTTGAGTGGTACGGATGACAAGAATGACAACATGGCGATAAACGGAAGCCTATCTCTGAATTATGTGTGGAAGGCTCTAAGGGCTGGCTTGTCCGTAAAATTCGACTATGAGACGGATGTCAGGAATGCGTTTTGGCCTTCTACGATGATGGAGTCCATGAGTTATGTGTCGAATTACTCCGGATACAACCGTCGTTTTATAGGAGACTTCTATTTGGGTTATGATTGGGATATGGAAAACGGCCATCGCCTTTCTTTCGACGTGAACGGCTCCATGGACCAGGACCGTTATCATTATAATTACTCCAAAGGTTATGACGGGGATGACGATAACAAGCATAGTACCAAGGGAGGAGGTTTTGAACTGTTTAATTTCTTGGATCAGGAGGAAGTGCATTTCATGAATTCATCTTTGAACATCGCTTACCGATGGAAGGATTATCTTTCTGCCGGTGTGGTATTACGTTATGACGGTGCGACGACCGTGCAATCCAATCATCGTTGGCTCTTTACTCCGGCAGCTCAGGCTCAATGGAGTATCAAGCATTCTTTATTAGAAAATGTTTCCTGGTTGTCCCGATTGGATTTATATGGTTCATGGGCACGTGTCGGGCGTTATCTTCCTTCCGACCGTTATGGGATGGGGCCGCAATATACATCAGAGAACATCGGTTGGAGCGGTTCTTGGATTCCCAGTTCTTATAACCAATATGCCACGGCTACCCGTCCTTATACGTTCGGATGGGTCGGTTTTGGCGTGAAATGGCCTTATGCGGACAAGGCAGAGGTCGGGATGCGTTCCAGTTGGTTGAAAGACCGTCTGACGTTGGACTTTGCTTTTTATTCCAATCGCGACAAGGACTTGTTGGTAAAGGTGCCGGTGGCTCATGAGTTTGGTTATACAGGGCAATATAAACAAGGTATGGAGATTACGAACCGAGGTGTGGAACTGTCTCTTACCGGAAAGTTGATTGAACAGCCTGGTGACGGGTGGCAATGGTCGGTCGGTGCCAATTTTGCTTTCAACCACAATGAATTGTCAGCCCTTCCCGGTGGGCTTCAGCAAACGGAGGTCGACGGACGGTTGTTGAGGGTAGGAGAAGCCGTAGACCGTTTTTATGTCCTGCAGAATGACGGGATTTACCAATCCGATGCAGAAGTCCCGGTGAAAGACGGGAAAAAGATGACGGTAAATGGAGTGGAAATGAAAGCCGGTGACCCGAAATGGGTAGACAGGAATGGTGATAATAAGATAACGGATGAGGACAAAGTCCTGAAAGGCCATTCTTTGCCGAAATACACTGGAGGGTTCTCGACTCAACTGAAGTTTAAACGTTTTGATTTGGGGGCTTCGTTCTTTTTTGCGGCGGGACAGTCGGCCATGAATTACAGGGCCTATCAACAGTATGATTTCACAACCCTTGACAAAGGAGATAATCTGGCAGGTGTGAAGGAAATCTTCTTCTGGCAAAGCGGTAATGTCCCGATGGATTATCCTCGTTACAATGCATTGAGTGAGGTGCATCCTTACCGGGCAGATCAGGATTTGTATTTGGAAAAGGTTTCTTACTTGAAGTTGCGGTCGGTTACCTTGGGGTATTCTGTTCCTACGCCAAAACATGATGTATATGTGTATGTGTCAGGAAACAATCTGTTTACCGTCTCGAAATTCAGTGGCGACGATCCTGAGTTAGTGGATTTCGATGGATATTATAGAGGTTACGGTATGGGCATACCGCGTTCTGTGACGTTGGGTGTCCGTTGTAGTTTTTAACCATTCAAGGAAAACAAATGAAAAAAATAGTTTTATACATGAGAGAACTCTTATGGGGAATATGTGCGTTGGTGGTTGTTTCCGGAATGTCCGCATGTTCGGATTTCCTTGAGAACGAGTCGCATCACACGTTGCCCGATGAGCATAATTGGAATACGTTGGAGGATGCCCGTGCCGGATTAATGGGTATGTATGGTTTGATGCGCGCGGCATTAGCTGATAATAACACCCATTGGGCTTGCGGAGAGTTGCGCAGCGGTGATTTTACGGCATACGGAAGAGCTGATTTGGATGCCATCATTCATAATGATTTGAACCGTAATATTCCCATGATAGATGAAATTTCGGATTGGCGGAGGTTTTATGCCGTGGTCAATGCGGCTTCCGTATTTATAGAAAATGTAGGAAACGTGTTAGGACAGGACAAAGCCTATTCCGAACAGACTTTGAAGTGGGATGTGGCGCAAGCACATGCCTTGCGCGGACTGGCCTATTTTTATATGGTACGGATTTGGGGGGATGTCCCTTTGGTCACTTATTCTTACGACAATGGCTCTTTTCCGAAAATCGGCCGTTCTTCTTCTGCCAAGGTCTTGCAATATGCCAAGAATGAGCTGTTGGCAGCAGCTGCCGAACTTCCGTTCGAGTTCGGTTCGAGCAATAATAAGTATTATTGGCAAGACCCTACCTTTTGGAGAGGCAAATTGCTCAATAAACTTTCGGTCTATGCCATTCTGGCCCATTTGTCGGCTTGGGAAGGGAACTATGCCGATACAGAGGCTTATGCCACTTACGTATTGGAAAACTATGAGGCGATAGGCATGACCGGGTCGTTACAGAATATTTTGGAAGTGGATAATATTGTGGATACGAAGGGTCTTTTCAACGCTTCGTATACTACTTATGCACCTTACCGTTTAGTGGCTTTTAATTTTATGGATAATAAAGATGTGACACCGAGCGGGCATTTGGAACAATGGACCTTGTGCGAACCTTACATCCGGAAGGTACATCCTGACTTATATGTAACGAAGGACTCTCTTTTCCGTATATATGACGATTGGAAAGACTTACGTTTTGGCATAGACACGGTTGCCGGATCGAAATACCGTTCGGCTTATATTGATATGACTTATGCAAAGCCCGTTTTCAGGAAGATTAATGTGGTGCAGAATGGAGCCGGTAAGGATGGCGATTTTGCGGTATTCGGTTCTTCCATCCTTTTGTCCCGTATGGAGGATATGCTGTTGTTGCGCGCGGAGGCTTTGGCGGTTTTGAACCGGGTGGATGATGCTGTGGAACAACTGAACCTGTTACGGGTAAAGCGTGGGCTTTCTCAAGTGTCGTTCAAGAAAAATTTCGGGGAGGACGTGAACAAGCTGATAGACAATATCTTTGCAGAACGTCGTCGGGAACTGATAGGTGAAGGGCACCGTTGGTATGATTTGATTCGTCGGCAGCGTATTCTTCAGGATGACCCGGATTTTTTAGCAAGGATGGAGAATGGAGGCATTTACTGGCCGGTATCCGAAGAGGTTATCCGGCAGAATAATTTGATTCGGCAAAATGAATATTGGAATAATTAATTTTATGGTACCATGAGACTGTTTGTTTTTAATGTATTGGTATTTGGAGCTTTGATGCTCGGATGGGTTTCTTGCCAGGAGTACGAGTCTGACACTTATCCCTTGGAAGAATCCACGGTGCGTTATGAGGGAACGTTGTATGATTATCTTGCGGATAAGGCGGCTCATCCTGATGTAACGTATGATTCTTTGCTTTTTCTGGCAGGGCGCCTTCCTGGATTGAAAGATTCATTGCAGAAACGTAAAGAGGTAACTTTATTTGCTGTAACAGACCAGTCGTTCAGATTGGCATTCGACGGTCTGAACCGGTATCGTGAAGCCTATGGGAAAGGCAAGCATTTGGGGTTGGAAGATTTGTTGATAGAACCTTTTACTGTGGTGGATACGATTGTGCACCAAGTGTCTACTGAAGATAACGATACTATTTATATTACGCGGCATTATGATTATCGCCACCAATTGGATTCCATGTTATACTGTTACCTGTTTGATGGACGGTATTCCATGGAGGATGTGTTGAACGTAGGTGCAACGGAAGTGCCCTGTATGTCGTATGGACATTTGATGCGTATGGAAGTAGGCCGGGGGGCGGCTTCCGGTGCGGAAGAGGTCGGGGCACGTTATATGCGTCTGATAGAAACATGGGATTCCAAAGTTACATCGACTTGGGTGAAGGCCGAAGTGGAATCGTTTGATATCATGGCAAATAATGGCTGTGTTCATGTGTTGTCGGACGGCCATGAGTTTGGTTTTAATGGAATGGAACAATTATTTTATAATTATGGGAATGAAAAGACAAAGAAATAATATATGCGCTTGGTGGGCAGTGGCTATGGGAGGCTGCGTGTTGCAGTCTTGTGTGGATAACTTCTTGCCGGAGAGTCTGGACTCTTTTGACAAGGATGCTGCCTTTACGCAAACGATGTACCGTCCCGTATTAGGGCGTGACAATGTGGCATCCGACAATTTCAGTGCAGGGAATTCCACTCAGCCTCTTACATTTACGATTTCCAGGGTGGTACGCCACGATGGTAGCGAGGCTCCGGAATTGACGGATGAGTTCCCTGTGAGGGTGTGGAAATCCCCTTATTTGGGAACCGAAACTTCATTGGAGGAGATTGAGGCGAAAAGAGGATATGAGAATCGTAGCCTGTTGCAGGTGCGTAAGCATTCTGGAGAAGTCATATTATGGGCCAATGCACGTTCGTCGTTCGTCAAATGCGATCCGGATTCCGGTTACATATTTGACATCCGTGCGGTAAATTCCGGTGGTTGGAAAGAATATACGGGTTTCCGTTTAATACCCAAACGTGAACGGGATTATGAACCGACGAACATGGATGAACTGACGGGAGTCATCACGGAGGACTTTGTACATCCTCTTTCAGTGCAAGGAATGTATAAGGAGGGTACAAGTGGTTTCTTCGGTGTGATGAATGAAGAAGACATCAAGGTCTATTTTCGCGAAAATCTGGAGAATACGTCTAAGGACAATACGTTGACTTTTCGTTTCATGACAAAGGATTACGAACCGATTTCTCCCCGGAAATTCTCTAAGACAGATTGGACGAATTTGCTTCATGGCTTCGATATGGAAATGACGGACGATTATGTACGTTACAAGGTGGCGTATCCGATTCCTTTGAATGAATTGCCAACTCGTTATACGAATAAAGAAGGTGACAAGGCCCATGTGGTTTTTGCTTATGACCGATTGATGAGAGGAACTTATCGTGTAAGGGCATCCATGGCCTTTGATTTTGCCATTTATAAAGAAGGACATTGGGATATCATCTTTGTGTTTTCTGGGGGTAATCCTGAGTTCAGGGATAATTATTAATCTTATAATGAAGTTGAAAAATGAAGAAACTAAATATCATGGCTTTGATTTGCCTGTTTTCCTTATTCGTGAACCGGGTTTACGGGCAGGTCGTGGAGGTTTCCGGACATGTATACGAGAGGTTGGCCGAGAGTAGTGAACCTATTCCCGGCGTGACGGTCATGGTCCGTGGTGAAAAGGGCGAGAAGGGAAATGGTGCATTAACCAAAATGGACGGAAGCTTCAGGTTGAAGGCAGACCGTAATGCTACTCTCATATTTTCTTATATGGGTTTCCGGACGGTGGAAATGAAAGTGGCGAAAGCCAAAAAGGACATGGACGTATTTATGGAAGAGAGCGTGAATGCGATGGACGAGACGGTGGTGGTGGCTTACCAGTCACAGAGTCGGGCTGACGTGGGAGCTTCCGTAACGGTCGTGAATACAAAAGATTTGCCACCGGCTCCGGTTTCCAATGTCATGGAGCTGCTGCAAGGGCGGGTAGCCGGTTTGAACGTACAGCAGAACAATGGCGCGCCAGGTTCAATCGGAACTTATACCATCCGGGGTATATCTGATATTTCAATTCAGGGTGTAGGTGAAGGAGATGACCAACAATATATTTTGGGTTCTTCCGCTCCCCTATTTGTTATTGATGGAATTCCGCAAGAAGATGTAGGTGATTTTGATGCTAATGGATTATTGTCAGGTTCTGGGGTCAGCCCGTTGTCAAGTCTGCCTTTCGAGGATATAGAGGACATAACAGTATTGAAGGACGCGGCAGCCACGGCACAGTATGGCTCACGTGGTGCATACGGTGTGATTTTGATTCGCACCAAACGTGGAAATTCAGCCAAACCCCAGATTGATTTTTCAATGGATATGAAAGTGAATATTCCTCCGCGTCTTCGGGATGTGTTGGTGGGACGGGCAGAACGAATGTCCCGTATCGACCAAATTCTACAAAACGACACGTCGCGTTGGAATGGTTATTATGATGTGAACGGGAATCAGGCTTTGACAGACAGTTTGAATCCTTATTACAATAACAATACGGACTGGCAGGGGAATTATTATCGTCGCACGGTAAACCAGACCTACAACTTGTCGGTAAAAGGTGGAAGTACGAAATTCAATTATAAGATAAACGGAAACTATTATTCGGAAGAAGGTATCATTACCAATACGGACTTCAACCGTTACGGAATCCGTACCAATATGGGATATGCGCCGACAGAGAAGTTCAATTTGTATGTCGGGGTCAATGCCACGTTGGGTATTACGGGATCTGGAAGTGGAAACGCGCTGCAGCAGACCGGTGTGGCCAGTGGAGCTTCTGCTTCTTCCTTGCTGCCTCCTCCGTCCATATATAGTGCTTCGAATGCAGCTTTGGGAGCCTTGATGGTGGAACAAAATACGACAAGTGTTTCGTACGATGCCAATATAAACATGAATTATCAGTTGCCGTGGAATATCCGGTGGAATGTTACGGCCGGGTATATTTATAACAATACGGAAAATGAGAAGTTCACCCCCGGTATGTTGAACAGCAATCAAGCACAACTTTACGGATTGAGCAAATATAGCGACAGGCTTTATGGGCGTACCAGTTTGTCTTATTCCGGTTCGACGGGGATTCTTAAATACGGCCTCACCGTGACGGGAGAAATCAGTTCCAATAGAAGTAACGGGAATGAAATCAGACAGACCGGACTGGTCAATGATTATTTATGGGGGCCGCTTGGTTATGCTTCTTCATGGGCAGAGGCTGTGACTTCGGAGGAAGATAATACCGTGTCTTTCAATATTGCTCCGACTATAGGATTTAAAAATTCCACAGGAGGAAAAGATAAGTATGTGATTACGCCGACCATACGTCCTGAAGCCAATTCAGCTTACGGCCGGGGCGTGAAATGGGTCGTCAATCCCGGTGTGAGCGTGCGTTGGAACTTCGATGAGGAGAAATTCTTTAAAAAACTGAATTGGAATTGGGTGGATTATTCTGCCATCCGGGCATCATGGGGTAGGGTAGTCAAATATAAGGCTACGAAATATGACGTGTGGGGAAACTACTTGTTAGGAAGCGATACTTATAATGGTAATACCGTGATTCCCATTGATTTCAAGAATATGCCGAATAATAATATAGACCCGATTACAACAACGCAATGGAATGTGGGTTTGGATTTCGGATTATGGAACAATCGTTTGTCTTTTCAGGGAGATTGGTATTATAAGCAAGTGGACAATCAGTTGAGTTCGATTGAACTGGCCGACCATAACGGTTTTGATATGGTGCCTACTACTGAGGTGAGTTTGGTCAATTATGGTATGGAGTTGGCTTTGGTGGTTCGTCCTTTCCGTCCTAAAAGCAACTGGAGCATGGACATCATGACGAACTTTACGATTAATCGGGACGTGATGACAAAGTTGCCGGACGAAGCCCGTATGATTATCAATTCTAACGCGGAGGTTGTGAATAAGTTGGGTTCGAATGCCATGTCTAATTTCTTATACGTATATAAAGGTGTGTATGCCACAGACGAAGATGTGCCGGTCGATCCTGCCACGGGACTTCGTTTGAGAGTCGGAGGTGAAGGTGTTTCGGCCGACAATCCGAATGCGTATTTCAAGGCAGGCGACCCTATTTGGGCTGATTTGAACGGGGATTATGTGATAGATGAGAAAGATAAAGCGATTGTCGGCAATTCCCAACCGCGTGTTATCGGAGGTCTTTCTGTGAATCTGCGTTACAAGAATCTGGCTCTGTTTACCAGTTGCTCGTTCACGCTTCGTCGTGATATTGTAAATCAGGTATTGGCTAATAATTTCGCATCTTTGAATGACCCGAATATAGAAGGTAAGGATGGGATGTACAAGAATGCGGCATTGACTCCTATCAGTGCGTATGATTTTTGGACTCCGACCAATACGCATGCGGATTATCCCAATCCATACGATTACCAACACAGTAGCGTGATAAAGCCGTTCCGTGCCGACCAGACATTGTTTTTGGAAGATGGTTCGTATTTTAAGATTAATGCCATAACCTTATCTTACACGTTGCCTAAGAAGTGGACGGACTTTATCCGCATCCGCCATGCCAGCATCCGGATGAGTTTGAACAACCTTTACACTTTTACGAAATATTCAGGAATCAATCCGGAGAATGTAAGTTCTATCGGTTGGGACCAGTCGGGAGGTTATCCCAATGCCCGGACTTTCTCCATGGGTTTGACTATCGGTTTATGATAATGAATAAAAATGAATATGAGACGATTATTTAAAATGAAATATATAATAGCAGTGGCTTCCCTGTCTTCTTGTTTGTTGGGGAGCTGTGGACTGATGGATACGACGAGTGAGGAACACCTGTCAGGAGATGAAATGTGGGATGAAGCATCCGTGCAATCCGTAGAAGGGTTTGTGAACAGCATCTATACGGAGTTCCGTGCCGCTACGATGCAAAAATCCTGTTATATCCTTTACTCTGGGGACTTGCGTTGTGCTCCGTTGGAGACGGATGGGAATTTAGATTATGTTAAGGATTTGGTATCTAATGATTTGAATGGGCTTAGGGAGCATTATCCGAATGATGATAATGAGCGGGCTGAGGCTATCATGCAATGGAAGAACTTTTATAAAGTCATCCAGTCTGCCAATATCCTTTTGAAAGAGATTGACCGTACGGGTGTCTCGGAAAACGAAAAGAAGGCGTATAAGGCTGAGGCTGTTTTCATGCGTGGTTTGGCCTATTTCTTCTTAGTGCGTAATTTCGGAGATGTGCCTTATTATACGGATGCCTATCATCAAGAGCCTTTGCCGCGGACCAATATGGTAACGGTGCTGAAGAACATTGCTGCGGATTTGAACCAGATTTTAGTGGATGATCCGGATGTAACCTGTTTGCCCTGGACACAATACTCCTCTGACAAAAAAGCCATACGGGCTTCAAGAGGGGCTGTTTTGGCCCTATTGATGCATGTGAACATGTGGTTGGCTGGTTTTGATGAGTCGCAGAAGAACGCTTATTACGAGGCTGTGGTGGATTATGGGGAGCAATTGGTGGAAAAAAGCGGTGAGGCTTACACGTTGTTGCCTTTAAGTCAGACGGCTACGTTGTTCCGTGGGGGAAGCAATGAAGGTATTTTCGAGATTGTGCAGAATCTGAGTTACATTAACGGGAATGAGGTTTTTAACCAAAATGCCATTTATTCCAACGAAGTCATGTATTCTGTATTTGATCTCCGTAGTCAACCATACGTTCAGTACACTTATGATTTCCTGACCCGGATTTATCCTCCTTCTGAACCGGACGAGCGTGTGACGTATTGGTTTAATGAGAATATTTACTCTACCATGGGCACAGACCCTAAAGAAGTGAAGAAATTTGAGCATGTGGATTTGTATGATGGAAAGAGCGTGACCTCTAATTCGGGTAATCAGATTGTGTTCCGTTTGGCAGATGCCATCTTGTTGTATGCAGAAGCTTTGGCGGAATTAGGTACGGATGATGGAAAAGCCTGCGGTTTGCTCAACCGGATTCGTGCACGTGCCGGTGCTTCTACTTTGTCGCTGTCCGGAAGCGAATTAAAAGATGCCATTTATTGGGAACGTGTACGTGAATTAATGGGTGAGGGGCATTATTTCTATGATTTGGTGCGGACTGGAAAGGTTTATAACAATCAATATTGTTATCATCCCATGACCAAGAGTGAATTCCGTGAAGGGGCTTGGACGTGGCCTATCAGTAGGAAAGCACAAGAGAATAACACGTTGATTACGTTGAATAATTATTGGGAATAAAATGTTGTACTTTAAACTATTATTTATGAGATATTCACTTAGAAATTTTCTGATTTGGTTTGGGGCTGTCGTGCTCTCTTTTTCTGCCATAGGTTGCCAGAATGACGATTATTTGGAAGATGGGGGCAAACACAATCCGTATTATAACGGTACGGTATTGGATTATTTGGAACAGCATCCCGACAAGCATTATTTTTCGGACTTGGTCGAAATGATCCATTATGCCGGAATGGATTCCGTGTTCCAAAATGGTGAAATAACCTTTTTTGCCCCGACAGACTGGTCTATCAGTTTTTCGGTCGATTATCTGAGTAGAAAGTTGTATTTCACGATGGGAGAAGACAGCGTGAAAGATTTGCGGCAGATTAGACCGGAAGTATGGAAAGAGTTCCTGTCCATGTATGTCATTCCCGGGAAATACTGTTTGAAAGATATCCCCCAGTTGGATACAGCAGCCGTTTCAGCTTATCCGGGTGGAGCTTATTACTCGTTGGCAGGTAAGCCTATGAACATGGGAGTCGTGTACTATGATGCCTCTGGAGTGAAATATGCCGGTCCACGCCAGATACTTTATTCTTATGTGAACGATTTTGCCAGTATGGATATGATTAATGCTTATGTGGCTTCGTGTGACATTCAGCCCTTTAACGGCGTGGTTCATGTCATAAGGTTTACGAACCATAATTTTGGTTTCGACCGCGATGTCTTTGCGCAGAAAGCGATTGGGGCAGGTATTTTGCCTTTGGAGGAAGTCAAGCGCAGGGAAAAGGAATGTCTTATTCGGAAGAAAGAGGAGGATAGGTTATGAAATTGGTTATGAAATATGGCATGGGCTTATATGGGGTTTTATGCTTGCTGACCGGTTTTTCCGGTTGTGAAGAACTGGATCATTCCATTTCGGAAGATCCTTATGGAGGTGGAAAAGTGCAGTTCGACCTCAGGTTGCTGAGTGAAGATCCGGTTCCGGCCAAGGGATATCCTGGAGATACGGTAGTGTTTAAGGCCGATGGGTTATTGAACTATTGTGTGCCGGAAAAGGGAGAATATGCTTTTAAATTCTATTTGGGGGAACAGGAAACCAAAATATTGGCAGCCACCGATACGACGTTGACGGTTAGGGTTCCCGATGAGTGCGTGTCGAGCAATACTTATCTGGTGATGGAAAACCAAGTGTTTTACGGCCCTTATTTTCCCATAGAAGGCAATATCTCGGTAGATAAGTCGTGGGATTTGTCTGCGAAAGTGGTGGATGGGATAGTGTATGGTTCGGTGAGCCAATATGGCAAGCCTCAAAACAACTATCTGGTAGGAGGATTCCAGCATTTGGCCCAATATGAACATTGGTGCATCGGGCATGTGAATTCCAAAGGTGTAGTGACCCGTTGGAGTTCTTCCGATTTTGGTACGGACTATGGCGTGAAACCTTCCTCCTTTGAAGGGGATACCCCTCCGTACATTAATTCCATATCTGCTTTTGAAGACGGGCGTATGTTGGTATCCGGTATGTTCTCTGCTTTTGAAGTGTATAATCCTAAAAATGGTGGATTGTATGATTTGAAAGATAGGGTATATGTTAACAATATCATGGTGTTGCGTTCCAATGCCCATCCCGACACCACGCAGCAATATGTATTCGAGGATGCTGGAAAAGAGAGCAATGGCAAGCCTATCCGTTATTCGTTTAGCAAACTGAATGGCGGAAGTCTGCAACCCATTGTACGTTCGTTTGTGACTTCCGGTCAGAAGATAGTGGCGGTGGGTAATCTTACGCAGTACGTATGTAATGAATATGCGTCTTCTTATGTCGATAGCAAACAGCGTATTTCACCGGTCGCATCGGCATTCCGCATGGATGACTGTGGAGTGTTGGACTCCACTTATCGTTTGGTGGATAAGGTTGGGCACTATTCCGGCGCGGGGGGTGGAATCATAGCAGATGCGTGCATGGATAAGGACGATGGAGTGGTTTTGGTTGGTTCTTTTACTTCATTCGACGGTGTTCCCGTGCCGGGAATGGTCCGTTTGGATGCGGGTGGAAATGTGGACCATGCTTTCTTGGAGAATTTGGGTGCGGGACCGGATGGTAATGTTACCATGGTGCGTTATAACAAGGCTTTGGATAAAATGATGGTGGTTGGAGGTTTCGAACATGTCAACGGGCAGCCTCGTCAGCAAATGGCCATGTTGAACCCTGACGGGACATTGGATGAAACGTTTGTACCTCGTGAGATAGGGGGCGGTACGGTTAATTTTGCCCAGTTGATAGACAAGGAAAAGGTGATTGTGTCCGGAACGTTCTCTACTTATGGAGGTGTGCCGAGATTGGGATTCCTCATTCTGGAAATGGACGGTATGGCGCAACAGAAATTCAATGTGCCCGGGACTTTTAACGGCCAACTTTATCATGTGGCCGAAACGGAAACGACTTTGGGCTCTTATGGACTGTTGTTGATGGGAAGTTTTGACCGTTTCAATGGCCAGAAAGCCAATAACGTCTTGATGTTGGAAGTGAACTTGGATCATTAATGTAAAAAAGAAGAAAGATGAGAAACATTTTGATAAGAACCATTTGGAAATTGGCTGTCTTTTGTGGCATGGGTGCTACGTTATGTGCCTGTAACGATGACTTGGTGGATGGTTTGCGGACGGATTATCCGAATGAGGATTTCGCTTACCATAAGAAACATGTGCTTTGGATTGTGGTGGACGGGGCGAGCGGTACGGCCGTAAGGGAGGCAAATAATGACAGAAAGGTGATGACGCTGAAAGGCATGATGGAAAAGGCATTGTATACGTTTGACGGTTTGGCTGATACCCGTTCCGATACGTTGGTCGGAAGTCGTCTGGGATGGGATAATCTGCTGACAGGAATGTTGGAGCGCTCTTCCGATACGCCTTCGGTTTTGGAACGCCTTAAAGGACTTGACGGTGAAAGCCGTATTGCGGTATTGGCATCTGAACGTGAGTTTTCCGACTTATGCAAGGATGAGGCCGATACGATTTGTTGGGGTACGGATGAGCAAATCACGGAAGATGCTGAGGCAATATTGTCGGCTACGGGCGAGGTACCCTCATTGACCATTATAGAATACAATGGAGTGCAGCAGGCAGGATTGGAAGCCGGTTTCATTGTTCCTGAAGGCGAGCGTGCCGGGTGGCCTACGGATGAAGTCATAGTCGCTCTTTCCGAGACGGATCAACGTATAGGACGGGTCATGGCGGCTTTGCAAGCACGTCCGGATTATGCTGCCGAGGATTGGTTGGTGGTAGTAACGTCCAATTATGGAGGTGTCACGGACAATACGGGCGAAAGTGTGTATGAGATGAAAGACCGCAACACATTTACCTTGATGTATAATGAACGTTTCGGTGAAGAGCGCATTTTGGCTCCTTCTTCGGATGAGGGATTGGTATATAAGTATTTCACTCCGGCCTATTCCGGAACGGGGGCTACCGATTATGCCAAAGTCAATGACCCGTCTTTGTTCGATTTCAAATTGCCGGCAGAGGGGGAAGACACCACATCTTATACCGTCCAATTCATGGTCTGCTATCCCAATGGAGGAGAGAACTGGTTGGATTTTGTGTCTAAGGCCATCCAAACAGAACCCCGAGGGGGGGAAGGTTGGGAAACCGGAGCGGAATATTTCAGGCTTTTGTCCAGGTTCGATGGAAAACGGATTTGGACGATTCAAGACCAGGCTTCGGTGTTGAACGATAAAAAATGGCATGTATTGACGGTAGTTTTTGATTATAAGAAACAACAGTTCCGTCAATATACAGACGGGCATTTGGATCTTCATGGGAATGCAGAGTTTGAACCTTTGACCGTGGATGTTTCTACAGGAGACAAAGTTCCCCTTACCATTGGGCAGATATTCCGTTCAAATACTTCCACGACAGTACAGATTTATGTGACCAATGTGCAAGTCTACGATGTGGCATTGCCGGCTGATTTCATAGCTGAGAATTATAAACTGTCGGGATTGGATGAACTGGGAAAAGATTATCCTTATTGGGATAATTTGATTGGTTACTGGCCTTGCGACAGGGAAGAGGATTATGAAGGGGAGGTGTTGCCTGACTATTCCCAATATGGTTCCATTTACGGTGGGCCGAATGCAGGGAAATCGGATATGACACTTTCTTCCAATGTTTTGTGGCAACAGGGCATGTCGGAAGAGACCAATGTCAAACCGCCTTATAGCAAGACCTATTTCCAAACGTCCATTAATCTGGTCGATATACCATTCCAAACTTTCCAATGGTTGGGATTTACCGTGCCTGATGCATGGGGATGGACGGGGATAGGGCGTACGCTTCCCTATAAGGATTTAACAACGAATGATTAAAGCATAAGGAATATGAGATATTTAGTGAACTATATATTAGTGGCTTTCTTGGGGATGTCTTTTTTGTTCTCAGGGTGTGAAGCCAGTGACTTCGAGTTTGATAGCGGGTGGGATGATAATGCGGCGGATTCCTCCCGTGTGACAGTGGATACGGTGCAGGGCATCGATGTAAGCATGTACGAGAAAGCCCGTTTGTTTCCGGGATTGGTGGACACGGCTTCAGAACGTCGTATCGCAGATACTGTGGTTTATTTGGATTTATCCCGTAAATATATCCAGTTGGGGATTATGCAAGAAGGCCCACAATCCATTTATAGCAGTGGGTTGTATGCGGGTGCAGGGGAATTGGTGACGGTTTATGTGCCGGATAATGTTTGGGGACTGACCGTCCAAGTGGGTATGCACACGGAAGACTTGACGAATGACAATATCGGCTTGCGTGAACCTATTGCCTATTATCGGAAAGCGTTGTATCCCGGAAAGAATACCGTACGCTTCTCGTTGGGAGGTTATCTTTGGGTGTTGCGCGATCAGGATGTAGAAGGGGATGCTGATGTCCCGTTGGCATTCTGCAATGTGTATGCGGCTCCGGATTTTGTCTTGGGGAAAACCGACGTGCGTGAGTGGGAACGGAAAGTGAAAGCTACGACAGTCCCTTGGTTGGAATTGAGAGGAAAAAACGTGGCGTTCTCCGTAGAGCGAAGCCAGTTGGACTTGTATTTCTCCCAACGTCCTGATTTTGCGATGGAAATGGAGGCACGTGGGATGAAATGTTGGAGACGATTTATCGTACCCAAGGCTTTGACAAAGAATCCGATGCGGCAAATCCACAACCCATGTTTCCCAACCGTTTTGTCTTTGATGTCCAATTGCGGGAAAACAAATCGAGGCGTTCCGATAACGAACAGGGGATGATGCTGGTACGTACGGCCAGTCTTTATGATGACCTGTTGAATATTGACTCTGTGGCTGATTTGCATTTTATCAATGTATATTCCATGGTGGCGGAAAAGTATAGTTATTTTTATAATGGAGTGACGGGATGGGAGGATGAATATTTTTATGTGCCTCTGTATCGGATGAATGAGAGGAACAAGGAGATTGGTTTGGAACAAGAATTGTCAGACATGGGGATAGATTTTAAGTCTACAGTTCCGGTTGCTTTGTCCTATGCAGAGGCGGATACTTCCAAGTGGATGTCATCGGATTTGTATACGGCTAAAGAAGAGGCGAACCGAAAAAAGTCCCTATATCTTTTACCGCGTGTCCAAATTGCCGAATATGAAAACCATTATCAGGATAAACCGAAATGGGACATCTATGATAAATTAAGCCATGACAGAAGAGCCGGAAACGACTATGAGGGTTTCTTCAGGGAATTTTGCGACCGTTATCAGGTGGATTTTACTCCTTTCTATGAACATTGGGGCATGTCTGTTTCCGGATCGGAGCGTGAATATGCTTCACGCTATCCTCTATTGGACAAGCAAATCTGGAAAATAAACCCGTTGGCGGAGGATCCGTTTGAGGATGTGGGGCAATATGAAACCTCGTCTTTCCGTTACCGTGCCAACCGTAGCGCATGGAAGATTGCGGCTTGGGACAGCGAAGGGCGTGAAAACGAGGACAAGGAGTATAAATCTGAGTCGGATTGGAAGACCGCGGACAATCTTCTGGATGGCGATCCCTACTCTTACTGGAGCTCTTACCTTTCCCCTTGGAGTGGAGGGTATCAGGATTCTCCGAGCGAACTTCCATATTATGTGGTCATCGACATGGGAAAGGAGCAGGTGATGGATGGTTTTTATTATGCGAATGGGGACGCACGCTGTATTTCCGGATTTACGTTGCAGACGACTGATGCTTCAGGCTTCGGTTTGGAACAGCATGGCGAACAGGAATGGAGCACCGTGTATGTTTTGGAACAGACCGTGGACGGTTTGTTGAAAAACGAGCAGTTCATAGATTTCCCGCAGCCTGTCACGGCACGTTACCTGCGTTTGGTGTTCGACAAGCCCAATTTGTTCATACCGAATGAAGGTGATGAAGAGAATTTTGAAAACTTCCATAAGGACAGGCAACAAATGTTTTCGGAGTTTGGGACATTTTTTTATAAACGATAAAACAATTTGAAATATGGATATAATAAACCGATTCAAATACGTATTGGTGTTGCTGTGCGGGTTGTACGTTTCGTGCACGAAGTATGATACACCTGAGTCGATTGCCGGAGGGATAGAAGACACGGCGGCATCCAAAAAAAGTGTGAAACGTTACGTGCTTTGGCTCAACATAGACGGGGCTGTGGGTTCTGTGGTGAAGCAGGAGGTGGAGAAAGGAACCCTCCCGGTCATGCAGAAGATGCTTGGGCATAGCAAGTATGTTTGGACGGGGGTCGCCGATGACCACGCCTTGCTGACGGAAGGGCGTGAGTCGTATGATGAGGAAGATCCTTTGACTTGGGCCACTATGCTTACAGGAATGAATTCCCGTATGCATCGTATCAAGGATTATTCTTATACTCCTGATTTCATGATAGGGGATGCGGCGGTTACTTATGCCAAGACCATCGTGCAGTATGTGTCGGATAAGGAGCCGAACTTATTGATGTCGTGCGTTTCTCCCTGGCCCAACTTAAACCGTTATGTCGGCGCGATGCAATCCGTGATAACCAGTTCTTCGGATGAAGAAACGTTGGAGGTGTTGCAGGGGCAACTTGAAAAGGGAGATAACCAGTTGACATTGGCTGCCTTTAAAGGAGTTTTGGAGGCTGGAAAATCAGGAGGATTCGTGGCTGAAAACACATCGTACCTGAATGCCTTGAAGTTGATAGATACGGGCTTGGGACAATTGTTGGCCACGATTGAGGCTCGCGAAGATGCTTATTATGAAGACTGGTTGGTGTGCGTGACATCGAACCACGGGGGGACACCTGACGGTCGCTACGGCGGCAACACAGATCCGGAACGGGATATTTTCGGCATATTCTATTATCCTCATTATACTTCGTACGAGATGAAAGGGGAGGTTGTGTGGGCTGCATATTTCTCGAAAGAGAATTGGGCGGCAGTAGAGGACTCTACGGCCTTATATGGAATAGGGCCTAACCGGGAACTTGCCGTAGAAATCAATATGAGGAATATTCCTACTGATAAGCAATCCTATCATGGAAACAATTGGGACCGTTTTGTGGGGAAAGGCAAGTGGGGGCTGTTCCGTCAAAGGGAGAAAGTGAAAATATATATCAGTGGAGGCAATGCTTTGGAGAAAGAAATCAATGCTTTTAATGATGCGAGGTGGCATTCTTTTTATACCGGCTTGGGGCCGTTGTCTTCGGGGGGACGGATGTATATTATGTCTTATGACGGGCAAAGGATGTTATATGATGAAACACAAAATATGGGAGTAGAAGATGATTCTACGGCTTTGGAAGTCGGGCATACAGGCATAAATTTCTATGCTGGTTCCGTACGTTTATGGGATACTTTCTTGAAGGATGAGGATATCAATGAGTATATGAACTATTGGGTGTTACCGGAAGGGGCGGCTCAGCGTGGACACTTGATAGGGGAGTGGCACTTTTCACCGGATGAGTTGAAATCGGATTCAATTATACCCAATAAAGTGAAAG